>Ga0209825_1000083_pt1 | contig 95467 bp, 92 predicted proteins | sample EN8Hudsemesocosm_FD_184631 | JGI IMG/M metagenome (GOLD analysis project Ga0209825, IMG submission 184631) | Methane-oxidizing microbial communities from mesocosms in the Hudson Canyon - EN8B Hudson Canyon (SPAdes) (version 2) | ecosystem: Environmental > Aquatic > Marine > Cold seeps | place... | reverse complement strand
AGATCCAATAACCACAAGGCCCCGCTTCATAAACAAAGTGAAGCGTGGCATGCGGGTATTTAGATTGAAGTTGCCGAGCAAGTTTTACAAAGCCCGTTTTGGTGGTTTGAATACGTCCTAGATCATTCACTTCCGCGGTACGATGATCAAGGGTATATGAAACTTGAGTTTGCTCTTTGTGAGTATCTAATCCGATGAATAGTGTGTTATCTTTTTGCATGGTGCTGGCCTCCAATTTATAGCGTAAGAAACTATATTATGGCTCTGGCTTTGCTAACCCACGAGAATTTGAGGTCAGCACTCTAGTGGGAGTCATTATGTCTATACGCAAATAGAGAGCATATGATATTTCCTTGTATTCAAGTTTGTGACATCGAAACAACTATTCTTTGGTATGGTGATTTTCTTGGTTTTGATTGTACTTTCAAAAGTTCGATCAAGAACCCTGAGTACGCTACCTTAGAAAAAGGTGACTCAAAACTATACTTACGGCAGGCACCAAACAATGATACCTACGCATCTAATATCATTGTAATTGAAACATCCGAATTGGCTAAAGAGTTAGAAATCCTTAACAATAAAGGCGTCATTGTTGTTCAACAAATATCAAAAGGTCTGTTTGGTACAAAAGAGTTCATTATAAAAGACTATGAAGACAACAAACTTATATACAAACAATGCGTATAACCAAGCGTTCAACACGGACTCCGTAATGCCGTCTCCTTTTTCGCCAAGACACGCAAAAAACTCGCCATCAATACTGCTCTGGCTAACGCGGCATTGCAGTGAACCTCTTTAAAGCGCTCATCCTAAGATGACGCTTACTAAACTGGAAATTAATGAAAGGTTGAAACTACTAATCTTAATCACTCAAATTGATTTTGGCTAACTGGAATGGGAGCAATTTCCTGTCATTATCTAGCGTCACAACCTCGAGCTCATGAAAGAGATAGGCATTGAGACACTTGTAAGTCCATAGATAATCGAATCCGTTTTTTTCCGCCTCATATCTATCTGATACGATAATAACTTTCATAATTTCCGCCATTCGTATTGCCATATAACAGAGAGCGCAAGGCTCTCCTGAAGCAATTAATGTCGTTCCTTTTAAAGAAAAGTTTTTTTCATTCCGTGAAGCCTCTCTTATTGCCTGGATTTCAGCGTGTGCGGTACAGTCCAGATGCTTGGCGACTTGATTTACCCCCTTGCCAATAATTTCTCCATTCTGATTAACGATAATAGCTGCAAACGGCAAGCCACCTACCTTGACATTGCTAATAGCCAAATCAATAACGTTTTCTCCACACTTTATGAGAAGTTCTTCAATAATATGGTCACACATTGGTGATCTCATTTTTTGAGGATGGAACCAGAGTTGAAATACTAAGTTCTAATGCAATACTTTCGGCTCGATCTTTTGCATTGGCTACTGACATGCGGTGTCTCTCGTCGCCAAATTCTTGATATTCAGAGGCAATCTCATACATTGTGTCCACCCCTAAATATTTACTCAGTGTCCGTAGGTGCGGTGCCAAGTGACCAGAATATTCTCTTATTCCTCCTTTTTCAAAACCAAACTCTCCGCTGGAAGTCACTATGATCAATGTCTTACCTGAGAGTAGAGGCTGTAACGGGAGGTCCCCTCGTGAGAGATCGAAATCAAACGTTTTGTTTATGCGTACAATTTGATCGAACCACGCTTTTAGCTGAGCCGGCATACCGTAGTTATACATTGGTGAGGAAATCAAAATAACATCTGCCGCTGCCACCTCAGCTATCAGTTTATCTGATAGTGCCAGTCTCTCTTTCTGTGCCAGGGTCCTTTTTTCCTCAGGGGTAAACACCGCGCTAACCCAATCCTGTGTAATGAAAGCAGGGGGATTCACTCCAACGTCACGATAAATATACTCATCTTCAGGCCGGTTCTGTTTCCATGTATCAATAAATCGGAGAGCGATATTTTTCGATATGGAATCATGATCTGGGTTCGGGTTGTTCGCAGCTCTAACGCTTGAGTCTATGTGTAATAATGTGCTCATGTTCATTACCTTAGTTGATTAATAACAAGAGCTATTTTGTGAGTCTGTATAGAATAGTACAAACGAAAAAGTTACACGTGTAGGTGAGTTTAAATCATCTATACTATCGATGAACTAGTTGTTAATTTGGAGATTAAGTTTGCAGGTATCGTTACAGGCGCTGAAAGCCTTTGAGTCGGCTGCCCGTCGGGGAAGTTTTAAGTTGGCTGCAGAAGAACTTTCGCTGACGCCAACAGCCATTTCACACCACATTAGCAACCTGGAAAGTCGGTTGAATGTAAATTTGTTTCATCGACGGGGAAGGCGGATATCACTGACCGGAACAGGTACAAGATTAGCTAAAGCAACCTCGGACGGATTTCGGAAAATTGACAGTGCTTTGGAAGAGGTGATGAAGGCTGGCAGTGCGGTCAGGGTGACGACGACATCATCATTAGCAGCTATGGTGCTGATCCCTTCGCAGCATGAATTTGAACAAGCCAACCCCGATATTTCTATGGAAATATCGACCGGTGAGTCGGTCGATAGCCAATCATATATTATTCCAATTCGGTTCGGTGATGTTTCAGTCGTTGAGGGTTCTGATATCATTAGATCTGAGTCATTCAATGTATTTGGTGCTTATGGAATGGCGTCTCCTTCTTGGCCAAATGAACCCATTACCCTGTTTACCACGGAGTGGAAAAATAAATCGTTACCGGATCCTCCACTAGCTGCCTGGTTGGAAATAAATGGACTGGATGGCTCTAATATTAAATTCAAAAAATTTGATCAAGAACTTTTCGGGATCCAGCAGGCTATGGCAGAAAATGGACTTGTGTTCTGTTCTACGACACTCACTAAAAGGCTGTTAAAAGCTAACCTTCTACAGCAATTTGAAACTCAATCGGTCAAATCAGACTTGTGCTATTACGTACCAAATAAGGACAGCTTCGAAACTAGAAGTGCAGCCAGATTTCTAAATTGGATCGAAGATGTTTTGAACCAATAATTCGTGCGGGCACTTCTGGCTAACTGTGTATTCCCAAGGCAAAATACCTGCATAACAAGTTGCTGCACACGTAAATATAACCAGCAGCATCAAGCCGACTTGAAAATATGCGTGTCCGTTTTATCGGGGGAAAATCACTAAGAGGTAGACAAGTTTTATTTTTGAATAGAGAACAGGCGAAAAGAAGCTACTTAGATCTGATTAGGGAAAAAGTAGTTAGCGTGGCAGGTCGACGAATGTATAGTCGTAGAATGTGGACGATAGAACCCGTGTTTGGCAATATCTGCAGTAATAAAAGACTAAATCGTATAAGTTTGAGAGGTGAGAAGAAATGTACGGCTCAATGGCTTATGTTCTGCATAGTGTACAATATAGAAAAGCTCTGGAAGAATGTTAATGAAGGTGATTGGTTGATGACTTAAGGCCATATTAAGAGCTTATATGCGCTGTTTATCGCAGTATTGACGGGTATATGAATAAACTATTGAATATCGGAGCTGAATTGAATAGGTTTGTGAAATTCAAAAAAATAAATTAAGGGGTGGTAGGGATGTCTAAATTTTGTATTTTTCTACACCCTCGTTAGTTGCTATTTAATCGGAAATTTTTGTCTCTGGTGAAGCACTCTCATAATACGAATTACGGAATTATCAACCCAGCAGGATATGATCATTGATACTTCAGGGACTATTAGTAATCGACCTCTAATTCCCTCGCGTTCTACACCCATAAACGGCTGTAGAAGCAAGTTTTCTACTTTTTTCTCAATGACTTTATCTGTTTTTTCAGCTACTTCGGGATTAAATTCGTACAGAAATTCAAATATCTTTTCGCGGTCGTTTAGAGACTCTTCCTCCCAGTAAATCACCAATTAACCCCTGCCTCGAATTTTAGCTTTGCGTTCTGTCATTCTTAATTTAGCTTGGTCATGCTCAATAAAAACAGATCTCTCTGTATCAAGTTTGTCAAAAGCCATATTTACTTGCTCAGTTAACCAAGTATCATGAGATACTGCTTTACGCTGTTGATCAGCAAGTTGTTCCGCGAGGTCTCGACAAGCATCGCTCAGTGTGCGACCCTGACTTTCAGCCATTTGCTGGGCTAGGCGTTTTGTTTCTTCATCAACTCTAAATTGAATTCTAGTATCCATAAAAAGGTCTCGGTCTAAGCGTGTGCACAAATGTTAGCACGCAGCAACTAACAAGGCAATCTAGGGGGCCGCAACCTGTCACCCTCTTAATGCCAGTAGCACGCCAAGTTGCTCCAGCATTGCTACCGGTGTTTATGCACTTTGACGGCACCTGTTAGGTGGTGCTATAAATAGGTCTATATCATTCAAGGACAGTCACTCTTAAAAAGCATAAGCTGATAAATAATATGTTATCGTTTTCATGGTGCCTGCCTCCAATTTTATATCGTAAGAAGTATATGATGGCGCTGTCTGAGTTTTTCGGATAAGTCGCGAAATTAGAGATCAGCACTCTAGTGGGGAATCATTATGTCTAGTTGCCAATCAATATATTAATCATAAAATATATAAGGAAGGTGAAGTTATGAATTCATTTGAAATTGCAACGAAGTTCTTTGAAGCATGTGAAGCACCGCTTGGGTGGGAAGGCTGCAAGCAATATGTGCAAAAAGGTGCTTCCTTTTCTGCTCAAAGCGAGCCTCTTGCTGAAATTGATTCAGTTCAAGCTTACTGCGATTGGATGCACGGTTTTGGTACAGTTACATCACCAGAAGGGTGGTACGAATTACATTCATCCAGTTACGATAAAAATACAAACATAGCAGTTTTTTTCGCTACGTATCATGGAAAGCATACCGGTGATGGTGGACCAGTGCCACCTACGAACCAAGAAACTCATTCCCACTATGTTTATATCTTAAAAATGGATGAATATTCAAAAGTATCTCATATGATTAAGGTATGGAACGCACCTTGGGCAATGAAAGAGCTTGGGTGGGTATAATTCAAGGGTTGGCACTCTTAAAAAGCATTAGTAATGATGTTTTAAAGAGGGGGCATTTGTTACGTTAGTTTTTAGTTAGTATTGGTTTGTGCGATATTTTTATCACATGAGCTAAATAGCGTGAGTTGTATGTGATTCCACGTTTTTCAAGTGCGCTTCTCTCGCCAAGCTGGTTGGATAGAGTGGATGGGTTCAGTGCCTACGATAGAACGTTAAGTGGCTTGCGTCTTTTTTCTCGCTCTGGGTTTAGCAAACTGTTTTTGATAACACGCTTCAAACCTAGTGGCTTGCTCAAGCCATGCTTTCGAGCTGAGATTTAATCGTTGTAGAATCGGGGGGAGTAATTCAGAAATTGCGCCTCGTTTATTCGGATGTAAGAGCCGTCCGGTGTAATCAACAAGCTTTAGATGCTCTTCCAAATCAAAAAGAATTCCATTTTGATGTTTCTGCGTCACATTACCTTCAAACTTGGCTAAAGGTTTAATAGTTAAGCCTGAACTTAGATCAAAACTTTGTAAGGATTGCTGCTGAACTTGTAGTTCAACAGCGCTTTCAAGATTAAAGCGTGTTTGTAGTCGTTCTTTAATGCTGGTGTGCTCGGAAGATTCCGGTGTAGCCGCCATGCTAGCGCGTACGGGGTTGAGGTCGACGTAAGCCATACAGCTCAGTAATGCTTCTTCTGATAGCAGTGCTTGTGATTTAAAACGAGGCTCCCAGAAGTGTCCGGTGCATTGGTCTTCTTTATTAGCAGCGCGAGCAATGGGTTAATTTAAGCACTTCATTAGCCAATTGATGGACGTGAGGCGCTTTCGAGATACCTCCGTCATTTTGATGACGATTTCACGCTCAGCTGTAATCAGTGATTCACCTTTCAACCATTTTAGAACGAGCAGCGGGCCTTTAACTAAACTTGTCCAACGTTGGAGTATTTCCTCTGTGGTCCAAATGTCAGACTGCTCAGGGCAAAGCTTCACCAAAAGGTGGATATGGTTTGACATGACGGCGCAAGAACAGAGATCAATTATAAACTGGGACGAAAGGATACGAAGCTGGTCTTCTATCCATTGTCAACGGCGTCCGTAATTTTTACCTGCTTGATGATCAATCCCACACAAGAAAGTGCGTCGAACACAGCGAGAAATAAGGTGGTAGTAAGGTGTGTCAGCAATCGAAACGAGCGTTTCTCTGGGCTGTGTCATGGCAAATTACTTTTGCGAATGATTGAGTGCTTAGCGTAATTTTTAGTGTCTAATTTGTCAATTAAAGAGTATGCGACCTCTTATTTGTCCTCATAAATTTTGCGTATCCCAGAGTAATTTGGCATAACGCTCCATCGGAATCTTCATTGCTTCTTGCAACCATTTACCTTTAGCAAGAAGTTCTTGTTTTTTTATTAAGGGGATATCGTTTTTGAATGCTAGTATAATCGTGTTTCCACTTTCTACTTCGAAACTGAGTAGTCGGTTTTCAAATTCAAAGGCGAGTAAGTCATCTAACTCTTCTCGAGATTTAAGTGCCGTATGCCAGATGTTGAGGACGAGGACACCTTGCTTGTTAAGCGCATTTTTACAATCACGTAAGTAGGATGACTGTACTTGTTTCGGTTCCATGCCTTCCGAATTGTATAGATCTGAAAAAATAATATCGCTTTTCATGTCAGTGTTCTTTATGTAGTTCACGGCATCGTCTATATGAATTATGAGGCGTTCAGTGTCGGGTAAGTAAAAATATTTTTTTGCGGTCTTCGCCACTGCTTCACGGTATTCAATCGCGTGTACGTTCAACTCAGAGAAACTGCTGAGCAGGTTTTTTGCCATTGAGCCTGCACCTAGCCCCATGATGGTGGCTGTGCTTACTATGGGGGTAAATAATAAACCAGCCATCATGGCCTGCGTATAGCCGAGGTCTAATCCATTAAGGTCATTTAATTTCATGCAGCTTTGATAGATTATCCCATCCAAGCTGAGAATTCGGCTAGTCCTTGTTTGGTAAACATAAATTGGGCCGTGCTCATCTGCTGTTGATGAGATGCATGTTCCTTTGATATCCATGGTATTTTTAATACCTCATAAATACGTGTTGATAACTGGTAGGGACTATAACGGAAAATAGAGTCAGCGGAAAATTGTTATGGTCAACTCTAATCTAACATTTGTTTAAGCTATTTTTATCAATATCTGTTGCTCAAATTACATTAGAATAAATACCTCAATGTCGTATGCGCCGCTTGATAAAATTGGCCAATATAGCAGCGTTATAATTTTTAACATCATTAAGTATATAAATGGATTTTAACTATGCAAAAATTAGCATCATTCGAAATTGATACAAAAACAGACATAGAATCGTGCTTTTTCTATCTTTCGGATATGAATAACTTCAACAACTGGTTTCCTGAAGTAATAAAAATCGTAGGCAAAAATAAAGAACCTATAGGTGTTGGTAAACAATATATTGAAACTGTAAAAATTCCTTTAATCGGTTTCAAAAAAATTACGCTTACTGTCCAAAATTATGAGAAATATTCTTTATTTTCTACTGAAGGAGACTTATCTCCTTTGCTACCCAGTATGGAAATTTGTCTGTCAAATATAGGCAGTGGTAAGACAAAAATTATTTGGGTGTTTTATAGTCGTAATTCGAGCACTCTATTCAAGTTAGTTGCACCGATATTTAAGCGTGTAATGAAGAAAAGGGCTAGAACTGCATCAGAAAAATTAAAAACGATTTTAGCTTCTAACCATTTATAATGGAGGACTGGAGCCTGTATCATAACAACACGCAATTACGGCTGAGCAATGCTCAGATCTTGTTAGGTACTTAACTAAGTATAGGCAGTCAAGTTCTTATCATAAAGTGGAGGCAATGGTCGTTAATGGTAGATAACCGAAGTCAATTGAATAGTGAGTATGACGATCAAGGTTACTTTGTAATTAGAAATTATTTTAATGCGTCTGAAATTTCATCACTTAGAAAAGTAGTATTAAAATTCCATGAGTTGTGGAAGCAAGACAATGCAAAATTCTATCGAGAAGAAGCTTTTAATTCTTCTTTAATTACCGGTATTCAGTACTTAGAATTTGACGATCGGGTGAGGCTCTTTAATTTTATCAGTTCAAAAAAAATAATGGATGTTGTTGAATCTGTTATACCTGCTAATCCAGCTTTTATGAATACCCAATTGTTTTTCAATCCCGTTAATCCTCAACAAAAAGATTTTTGGCATCGAGACTGTCAATATGATCATGACGTTGAAGTGCAAAAAAAAGTTATTCACGAGACTCAAGTATTACACCTTCGAGTGCCTTTATTCGATGAACTTGGAATGGAGTTAGTACCTGGAACGCATAAGCGTTGGGATAGTGATGAAGAATTTAATGTTCGACAGGAAATAATGGGTAGAGTGAGTAGCGAAAGTCTCTCTACCGGTAAGAAAATTAAGTTAGCTGCAGGTGATTTGTTAGTTTTTTCGGCTGATATGATCCATCGTGGTCTATACGGATTGGATCGATTGGCGTTGGATATCTTAGTTTTTGATTCGGCGGCTGATTTTGTTGACTATGTTGATGACGATTGTTTACCGAGTACTTCCATGCTGGATAAAATTGATAACCCAAAATTATTTCTGAATACTATCGATTTAAAATCGAAGTGTTAGTTGTTACTAAAAATGCCAGTTAGAAAATACGTGCCTTTTGAGAAAATTTCTTGTTTTTTAACATGCAGTTGTTTATGCGCTTATTTACAAAATAAGTTTTTTGATAGGTCTAGGGTATAAACATCTTAGTCGATATTTATACCCGATTTAATAATAGAGAACTTTTAATGTGTTTAAGAAACCTAGAATGCATTCCGAAGTCTTGGCCACTGAATGCTTTCGGCTATTTCATTGGCAAAATTAGTACTACTCATTTTTGCTAGTAAAGTCAGTGCTGCTTGATAGCTAATGATGCTGCCGTTAGACGTGATGATATTCTTATCAACGACAACGTTTTGATTAAACTGAACATTAACTAAGGGGTAGTCAGCTTTCAAATCGCTTTCACCGCCTGCCCATGTCGTCGCTTTGAGGCCATTTAAAATACCCGCTTCGGCGAGTAAAAAAGCACCACTACAATTACTAGCCAACCACTTTGCTTGTTTGCCCTGAGCTTTTATAAAAGCGATGAGATCTTTATTTTCCAGTAGAGGAGACATGTCATAGGTGCTGGGTACCAATAGTACATCTAGCTCTAATGCATCATAGATAGAGTTATCTACTATGATCTTTAAACCTTCTTCTGACGTTATATAGTCTTGTTGTTTTGGCGAGATAAGTATTACTTCATAATCTGAGAACCAGGCTTTTCTTGATGCCGCACCAAATACTTCCACTGGCGCAGTTACATCTGAAGATAAAACACCATCGTAGATTAATATACCTATTTTGTTTTTTGCTGCATTAACAAGGCTCGACGCGCTTACGATTAATATTAGAATGACGACCTTCTTTAAAGAAAACATTATATGCTCCGTGAGTAATATTTGAGATATAAATCTTAAGTGATTTTTTGAGGTGAATAAATTACACTTTAATCACTTTATAAGTGAATAATATTCACTGTAGTAAAAATATCATTCAAATAGTTCATGGATATTTATGGATAAACTCAGGGTTTTACAGTTCTTTTTGGCCGCTGCAGATCATGGTAGTTTTGCTGCGGTCGCTAAGAATTTTGGCGCTTCCCCATCAACAATAAGTAAAGCGATAAGTCGCTTAGAAGAAAGTCTGGGTCTTCAGCTCTTTTATCGAAATACCCGTGGTTTAACCTTAACGCAAGCTGGGGAAGCTTATGCCGATACAATCAGGAAAATTATGGATGAATTAAATGATTCTGAACAAAGACTTAAACAAATTAATGATGAGCCTCAGGGCCATTTAAAAATAAGTCTTCCGATGTCTTACGGACGTTTATATGTTCGTCCTTGGATGAAGGAATTTAATCATCAATTTCCCGATATCACTTTTGAACTCACTTACAGTGATCATTACACTGATTTGATTGAACAAGGTATTGATGTTTGTGTTCGTAGCGGCACAGTTCAAGATAATCGGTTAACCGCTAGAAAATTAAGCCCAATTGATTTTGTGACGTGCGCTTCTCCTGATTATATAAATAAACATCCTAATTTATGCCAATCAGTCGATACACCTGAAAAATTTTCACAACATAAGTGTATTCAGTTCCGTTTTGGGCAAACGGGTAAAATTATGCCTTACAAATTTTATAAAAAAGGAGTTTTACTGGATGACTTTCCTGAAAATAGTTTAATTGTGGATGATGGTGAGACGATGGCAGAGCTATGTGAAGATGGTTTAGGTATAACGCAAATGCCTCACTTTATAGCACGGAATTGGCTGGAGTCAGGTGCTTTAAAAGTAATAGGGCCGACTGTTCATATTGAAAATTTTGGTGTCTACGCCCTATATCCAAAACGCCATTACTTACCGAATAGGGTACGTGTATTTATTGATTTTCTCATTGAGCAATTGGCTTTAATTGATGAGCATTCTGATAAAACATGGGCAACCACATGCCGTATTTAAATATTGGGTTACTGGTACATGTTGTTGATAAAACTGGACGTTTGATGATAATAAATTATATCTCGTTTATTTGACTCAACATTGTGAATTGAAAAGTTGGAGGGATATATCGATTATTAATTTTATATCCACTTTTGCTTAAGAAATTGTTTTTTTTGCCGATAACTAATTTACTCTTGGCTAATTCATTGATGTAAATATGAAAATACCTGTTCTTCTTACTGCTAGTTCGCCAAAAGTCATTGGGCAAGAAATAAAAGATAATAGTGCCTATACTATTCCTAAACCAGTCGCCCCAGTTGCTGGATCAACACTGATCTCGTCAAATAATACGATTCAGATTTCTGCTGCGCAAGCTAATGATACCTATGCATCGTATCAAAGAGTACAAAGCACAACTTTCTCTAATGTTGAAATGGCCGATGAACATTCAATAGCTCTGGCCAACCGGCTGAATGGCAACCACTCAGATATTCCGAACGGGCTTAAACTATTGCCCGGTTTGTTAGAAAGTGGAGAGTCAAGCTACAAACAAGATATAAGACAATATAGTAGCTTTCAGCCTACTAGTAAAAATGGCAATACTGAAGCAATTGACCTGATAGGTTTTAACGATAGAGAGAAAAAAAACGTAGCAAATTTGGCCTTACAGCTTAAGACCAAAGATGGAGATGTGATTGACTTCTCGCTAAAAGCTTATCAGGGTGATGGCCAAGGGCGAGACGGGCTCGTCTCAGGGTTTATCGGTATAGAGGTCTCGTTTGATTTTGAAGGAGAGCTGTCGGAAGTTGAACGGGAACAAATTGATACATTTATTCAAAAATTATCGCAGCAAGCTGAGAAATTTTTTCGTGGCAAAGACATTGATATTGAAGCATTAAATTTATCTAGTTTTTCTGAGTTCGAAGATATCGAATTAGCACTGAGTGATGGTCGTGCAAAACATAATTTTAGTTTCAATTATCATGACGACAAAGATACGCGCTCGATTAAAATTAACCTAAATGGCGATCACTCAGAACTAGTGGTTGATAAAAGTTCATTAGGCGCGGCAGTACTTTCAAAGCAAAGCCAACAATCTTACGAAGAACTTTTACTTAAAAGCACTAGAGAGGTTCATGCTGACCGTAAAATTAAAGCATTGATGAAAGATGTTTTCGCTTTAGGTTTTAAAAATATAGTACCCTCAAATAAGCACTCTGACTTCCAGCAATCAGTTAATCAGCCAAAAGGCGTTAATAGTCTAGTTGGCTTGCCTGACTTTACTTTTTCGCTGAACTCAAAAATTGAGAGACCTAATCAACAAGATCGACCTGCAGAATACGAGGGGTTTTCTATCGATTTATCGTTGAAAACTCAGATCGAGAAAAATACCGTTACTGGGAAAGAGAGCACCACTCAAACTCAGAACTTTTCATTAAAGGGGGCCTATTACACACCCGTAGGTATATTACAAAACCCTGACTTTGATTCTCAAACGTATAAATATACAACGTTAGAGAGAACAAGTGAGCATGTCACTCAGCTTATTAGTCAAAATAACAAACTGATATCTGCGGTTTCAGCTGAATCTGGGGAAAATAATACGACAACGATTGAGTATCATATGGGCAAAAAAATTGATGAGAAATCTGATAGCTCGAAATATGATGTGGTGCAAGATTTTACTGAACAAGCCCGACAGCAATCTCAAATCCAAAATCTTGAACTCTTGGAGTTTGTGATGATAGACCCGTATCAAATACCCAAGAATTAAAATGACCTTAACGACGAGTTATCTTGCTTAACTTTATTAATAATAAAATTGAGAAAAAATGATTGGTATTGGTGATAAAAACTGCAATTTAACCGTTTATATAGAAAACAGACCTCCTATAGATGAATATCAAATATTAGAAGACCTTATACCTGCTATAGAAGGTGAGTTATCTAGAATAGGGCGTGAAACCGGTAATCATTGGCGTAAAATTATAGACCTTTACGCAAAGCTGGGGTTTAGCTTAAACTCAGAAGGCCATATGACATGGCAGTCTTACCGGGACTGTTTTTTACTAACGAGCGCCTCTCATCAAGCTTTGTTATTCGATGATCATATTGTTACTGAACATGAAAACTGTACCAATATAATTTGTGGTAAAACTTATGCCATGAAACTTCTAGATGCAGATACTTTAATTTGGTTGGATGATAACTTTGCAGTAAATAACGCCAAAAATGTTATCGTTGCACCGTATTTCGATTATCGTCAATTAACTAATATTAAACTTGAAAAACTTGTGAGCATTATTCACTCGTTCTAAAAATATTTAGGTACATTCGACTAAGACCTAGGCATGGTTCTAGCGATAAATCAGCCTCAGACCTAAATATCATAATTACCCAAATAAATAATAAATACTGTGTGTTCTACTATTGCGTGTCTGTGATAAGCTCAAACTTATACTGTTGATTTGAGAAGAAAAAATGAGTTTTATCTGGATTCTTGTGGCCTTTTTATTTGGGTTTGTTGCTAAACAGGTTGGTCTCCCTCCATTGGTCGGTTATTTGTCTGCTGGCTTTATATTACACGCTTTTGATGTAGCCCCTGCTGCTAACCTAGATTCCTTTGCTGAACTAGGTATTACGCTCATGTTATTTACAATTGGCTTGAAGGTTAACTTTAAAGACCTGCTTCGGCCTCAAATATGGGGCTCTGCAATTAGTCACATGAGTATTTGGACTGCGCTTATATTTGGTTTGTTATCGCTCTTAGCTTCAATTACGACGCTTTCTTATTTTGATTACACGCTACAGCAAGCTGCTATCATTGGTTTTGCGCTCAGTTTCAGCAGTACTGTATGTGTTATTAAAATGCTCGAAGGAAATTCAGAGCTAAAAACTCGCCATAGCGATCTATCGATAAGTGTACTGATTTTACAAGACATTGGCGCGGTTATTTTTCTTGTGTTTGCCATTGGAAAAACACCGAGCATTTGGGCGTTTGGACTTATTGCTTTAGTTTTTGTTCGCCCATTCTTTAATAAAATTTCAAACCTTAGTGGGCATGGGGAGCTGGTGCCGCTGCTAGGGTTTTTGTTTGCTTTAGGTGGGGCTGAGTTATTTAAGTTCGTCGATTTGAAAGGCGACTTAGGTGCACTCATGCTAGGTATGTTGGTGGCTGGTTTGCCTAAAGCCAATGAACTTTATAAATCATTAATGAGTTTTAAAGATCTATTTCTAATCGGCTTCTTTTTATCGATTGGTTTTACCGCTTTACCGACCTTTGAAATGTGGTATATCGCAGCCGGTTTATTATTACTCCTGCCATTGAAGTTTGCTTTATTTCATTTAGTTTTTGCTTTGTTCTCGTTTAGAGCAAGAACGTCATTCTTATCCGCTTTATTATTAGCTAATTTCAGCGAGTTTGGTTTAATTGTCGTGAGTTTAAGTGTTGACCAAGGTTGGTTGTCAGAACAGAGCCTAGTGATTGTTGCTTTAGCCATCGCGATGTCTTTTGTGGTGAACACTTTACTTTATAAATATGCCCATACAATCTTTGCTTCGAATAAGTCGGTTATTTCTCGTTTTCAACGCTCCTCGGTTTCTCGTTTGTATAAGGTTGAAAACCCTGTTGGTGCTGAAGTAATTATTGTTGGAATGGGGCGTGTTGGTTTGGGTGCTTATGTGGATTTAGAGTCTAAACTGGGTACCAAAATTTGGGGCGTTGAGGTCGACAAAGAACGCGCTAAACTATTTAAGAGTGAAGGAAAGAATGTTGTGTTTGGTGATGCGGACGATATTGAATTCTGGGAAAACATCAATTTAAAAGAAATAAAATTAATCATGCTAGCCATTCCTTCAGTTATTGAAATGAAAAATATTATATATCAACTTCAGCATACTGAATATCGTGGTCGAATCGCTGCCATTGCTCGGTTTGAAGATGAAAGGAAAGATCTCATCAACTTAGGCGCGGACGTTGCTTTTAATTATTATGAAGAGGTTGGCGCTGGTTTTGCTGAAGAGAGTCGGCATCTAATTAATTTATGATACGCATTACGGTTGTTACTCTTTTACTTTTATCTGCCAATTTTACGCATGCAGAGTTAAATGTAATGACGATCAATACTGAGTGGTTATGGTCGCCTTACGATAGTCATGTAGATGGAAGTCGTTACAATAAAGGGGACATGTCTAAAGCGAAGTATAATGATGAGCTTGCATTTTATACATCAATAATTAAACAAAAATCAGTTAATATTTTAGCCGTAAGTGAAATTGAAAATCATTCGGTGGCAATTGATTTGGCTAAATCATTTGGTCCACACTGGAAATCATATTTTAAACAAGGCCGTGACACAGCCACCGGTCAGGATGTTGCAATTTTATCTAACTTAGAGCCCGTAAAAGGGTCTTTAACCGATTTTGGGTTTCCAGGTGCTCAGCTACCTCGTTTTTTAGATAAACAAAAACGATTAAGTAAAGTTGTAGGCGTACAGTTTTGGTCTAACTCCGGTAAATTTAAGCATAAAATAGGCGTTATTACATCGCATTTCTTATCTAAGCGGAAGGAGAATAAGAAAAAGTCCCAGAACCGCCAAAGACAAGCCTATGCACTTGTAAAAGCTATGGGTAGGTTTATTAATGAGTCTGATTCGTTGATAGTGTTGGGTGACTTTAATGATGTTATCCACTCAGAGCCTTTAACAATTCTCATGAAAAAACATCACCTGCTTTCTGCAGAAATGATGATTAATAAATTGAATAGCATACCTCCGAACAAACAAGCCTTACAACGGATTGACCATGTTCTATATCGAGATTTGAGCATTAAAAGTTTCGATATTGTTAACCTAAAAAAACATTCTGACCATGACGGTATTTTCGCTCAATTTTACTAATTTGATGTATCACTTTAAAGAGGTGAGTGTGCTAGTCTAGCCGTAATTTTATATCAGCCTATTAAAGGATTTTTATGAGTATTCACCCGCTTGCAGGTAAAACAGTACCACTGGAATTACTAGCTAACATACCATTGTTAGTGGCTCACTATTATTCTACAACGCCTGATGTAGAAAATATTGACCAAACTGTTTCTTTCGGTACCTCTGGGCATCGTGGAAGCTCAATGAATGGTAGTTTTAATGAAAATCATATTCTAGCGATTTGTCAGGCATTATGTGAGTACAGAGACCGGCAGGGTATTACAGGCCCTTTGTTCTTAGGTAAAGATACACACGCTTTGTCGGAACCTGCCATCATCAGTGCGATGGAAGTTTTTGCTGCGAATGGTGTAGAGATTAGGATTCAGTCTGGAGGCGGATATACACCAACGCCCGTTATATCACATGCGATATTGACGCATAACTTGGGGCGTACAAGTGGTTTTGCTGACGGTGTCGTGATCACACCTTCACATAACCCTCCTGAAGATGGTGGTTTCAAGTACAACCCACCACATGGTGGCCCTGCGGATACCGATGTTACTTCAACGATTCAGGCTAGAGCGAATGAGATACTCTTAAACAAACTAAACGGCGTGAAACGTTGCAGTTATCAAAAAGCATTAAATGCAGACTCTACTCAGAATATTGATTTCATATTACCTTATGTACGTGATTTAAAAAATGTAGTGAATATGGATGCCATATCAAAAAGTGGAATGAAAATTGGTGTCGATCCTATGGGCGGTAGTGGAATTGATTATTGGGAGCCTATCGCCGATTTATATTCGCTTAATTTAGAAGTAGTAAATAAACGCGTAGACCCTACGTTCTCATTTATGCGCTTAGATAAAGATGGAAAAATTAGAATGGATTGTTCCTCGTCTTATGCGATGGGACAGCTCATTGAGTTAAAAGATAAATTTGATATTGCATTTGGCAATGACCCTGATTACGACCGCCATGGTATTGTGACAAGCAGTGCTGGCTTGTTAAATCCTAATCACTATTTAGCCGTAGCGATTGATTACTTATTTACACATCGGCCTGCATGGAATGAATCTGTTGGCATTGGTAAAACATTAGTATCAAGTAGTATGATTGATCGAGTTGCTGCTGCTAGTGGACGGCAGCTTAACGAAGTGCCTGTTGGTTTTAAATGGTTTGTAGACGGTTTAAATACAGGCGCATTAGGCTTTGGCGGTGAAGAGAGTGCAGGCGCTTCTTTTTTAAGGTTAGATGGAACAACATGGACTACTGATAAAGATGGCATAATTATGGATCTGTTGGCGGCAGAAATTGGTGCTGTCACAGGAAAAGACCCAGGAGAACATTATTCTCTTTTGCAATCTAAATTTGGCTCACCAATTTATGAGCGCTTAGATGCGCCGGCAACAAAACAACAAAAAGAAAAGCTTAAGCAGCTATCCGCTGATCAAGTGACAGCGAGCGAACTTGGTGGTGAGCCTATTTTAAGTAAACTTACTGAGGCGCAAGGTAATAATGCCGCCATTGGTGGTTTAAAAGTAACTACTGAGAATGGATGGTTTGCGGCTAGACCATCTGGAACAGAGGATATATATAAGATTTATGCAGAAAGCTTTTTAGGAAAGGATCACTTAACTAAAATTCAACAAGAAGCAAAAGCTTTGGTGGATGAAACCATACGATAATGAATTGGTGGAATAGATATTGAGTTGGTGCAATAGATAATGAGGTTTTAACAGTTGATGGGAGATAAAAAAATTCTTATTAGCGCATGTCTTTTAGGTAAACGCGTTAGATATGACGGCAATACACTCACAGTCTCCGATAAAAAGTTACAATATTGGATCGATAAAGGGTGGATAGCTTCAGTCTGCCCTGAAGTTGATGCAGGTATGGAGATCCCTAGAGTTCCTGCTGAGATATTAAAGGGTGATGGAAACGAAGTATTACTAGGGAAGACTTCTGTCATGACAAAATCAGGTGAGGATGTTACTGATTCGTTTATTAAAGGTGCCTCGATAGCGCTTAGTTTGTGCCTTAAACATGGTATTAAAGTAGCGGTGTTGTCTGAATCAAGCCCGTCATGCGGAAGTTCAATGATTTATAATGGAAAATTCTCAGCCACTAAAATTAGTGGTGTTGGGGTAACCACCGCACTGCTATTAAACAATGGCATTCAAGTATTTAATCAGTTTGACCTCAACAAAGCATTCGAAGAGGTCGAGAGGCAGCTAGCATAAACATGCAGAAATGTTTAAGTGTTCGTTGTTATTACCTAGCCGCAAGTATGTGCATTACGAATATCATAAACAGCTTTTTTTAATAATGCATTAAGGGCTGGCAGTCTGATATCTGAAAATTTATGTAAAGTAAGTGTATTGCCGTTAAATTTTACACGGCCAATTTTCTCGATTAAAGCAACATACTCTTCATAGCCTGTCATAACCTGTATACTGATACTCTGAATACTTGGTGTGAAGGCAATAATCGGCCATTTTCCTTTGCGACCTGTTTTATATGAATACTCGTAGTAACCAAACCCAATTGTACTATCTCCCCAGACTACGGCATCTTTACCGCTTACTTTTTCCATCATCTTCAATAGAGTAAGGCTGTCGTGTTTTCGTCTAACATGATCAATGTTATTGATGAGTGTTAGCGGGGTAATTTCAGTAGGATGTGACTCAAAATCTATCATTTACACAAGGGCCTTGTCATACGCGTGAAGGTTAAGGGAGCATGGATCTTGAAAGGATATATCATTGAAGGCTCATTTTCAGAATTAATTAGTCTATAAGTATTAAAGAATAAAGGCTAAAAACAAGAAAGCTAAATAAATTATTTTGATTGTTTAAATATTAACTAAATTATTTTTGTAAGATTTCTTATAAATTCACCAAGCCCGTCTATACTTTTAATTAGTTTAAAGTCTCATTTAATATAGATTTCATCGATCACAATATGGAGAGCCAAATGGCAGATAATAAATTCAGACTAATAACACGAAGTGATTTTGATGGTTTGGTTTGTGCGGTTTTGCTGAAACACCTTGATATAATTGACGATATTAAATTTGTCCACCCTAAAGATATGCAAGATGGGAAAATAGACGTATCAAAAAATGATATTTCGACGAATCTACCTTATGTACATGGCGTGCACTTAGCTTTTGATCATCATTTGTCCGAAACCATTCGAAATGAAAAAGTAGATAATCATATTATTGATCCGGAAGCTCCTTCAGCCGCTAGAGTCGTTTGGGATCATTATGGTGCCTTAGAGGCGTTTCCAGAATCTTGGATAGAAATGATGGAGGCAGTAGATAGAGGTGATTCTGCTCAATTTAATAAAGAGCAAGTTTTAAACCCCGAGGGTTGGGATTTGCTAAATTTCTTAATGGACGCGCGAACAGGGCTTGGACGTTTTAGAGAGTTTAGAATATCAAATTACAATTTGATGATGGACTTAATCGATTATTGTAAGAATCACACGATTGATGAAGTAATGCTGCTACCTGATGTTAAGGAAAGAGTAACGCTCTACCATGAGCAAGAAACGTTATTTAAACAGCAATTAAATGATTGTGGCACTGTGTATGGTAATCTTGTGGTACTCGACTTACGTGACCAAGAAGTTATTCACGCTGGGAATCGATTTGTAATTTATGCACTTTACCCTGATTGCAATATATCAATTCATGTAATGTGGGGTTTTCAAAAGCAAAATACAGTATTTGCAACGGGTAAATCTATATTTGATCGAGGCTCAAAAACAAATGTGGGTGAGTTAATGCTTAAATATAATGGAGGAGGGCACCAGGCTGCTGGAACATGTCAAATTGACCATGAAAAGTCTGAAGAAACCTTAAAAGCTTTAATTGATCAAATAAATAAAGACGGCTGAGGTAGTTTTCTCTGTAAATGGTACTTATTTTTATATCTTTATCTGTACATTTGACCAACAGAAAGAAGATTTAGTTATGGCATGATAAAATAAGTTGCCATCTGACTGGCGCCTGCCTACAATCAATCCAATCTTGTCGGGGAGCTGAACATTCATAATGTTTGGCTGAGACTGCTTTGTTTAACGGTATTTACATACCTTTTTTGTTAAATAAATATAGGACCCGTTGAACCTGATTTGGTTAATACCAGTGTAGGGAACAAGAAAGCATTACAAATGCTTATCTTTTCTGTGCTGTGAGTGACTAAAGTCAATTATAACTCTAACTCCTAACATACTCGGAGCACATCATGAAAGCGGAAAACTTCCAGAAACTCAGTGAAACGGCATATGTTGATGAATTATCGACTCAGCCTTTTCCTGCTTCCAGCAAAATATACGTGGAAGGAAGTCGCCCTGATATTCAGGTGGCCATGCGCCAAATTAACCTAAGTCCTACAACATTACGAAGTGGTGAAATTGAAGATAATGCGCCTGTTCGAGTTTATGATACCTCTGGACCTTATACTGACCCTGATAAAAAAATTGATGTTAGGAAAGGTTTAGATACATTACGTTCAAATTGGATCGAAGAGCGAGAAGATACTGAACTGTTGGCAGGGTTTAGCTCGCAATACGCGAATGTAAGAGAAAAAAATATCGCATTGGATGGTTTACGTTTTGAATATAAACGCCATCCATTAAAAGCAAAAGAAGGGCGAAATGTCACACAGCTTCACTATGCGCGACAAGGTATTATTACGCCTGAAATGGAATACATTGCCATTAGAGAAAACTTAGCTCTTTCAGAGGCTGAGTTAGATGATGCCACGGAAACTCAACACCCAGGTATGAGTTTTGGTGCTAGTATTCCTAAAATGATTACGCCAGAATTTGTACGAGATGAAGTGGCGCGTGGCAGAGCGGTTATTCCTAACAATATTAACCACCCTGAAACAGAGCCAATGATTATTGGTCGTAACTTTAGAACTAAAGTTAACGCAAATATCGGTAATTCAGCGGTAACCTCATCGATTCAGGAAGAAGTCGAGAAAACTGTTTGGTCAACTCGTTGGGGTGGCGATACAGTAATGGACTTATCTACCGGTCAGAACATTCATGAAACACGAGAATGGATTATCCGAAATTCATCGGTACCCATTGGAACGGTGCCAATATACCAAGCACTTGAAAAGTGCAACGGTGTGGCCGAAGACCTAACGTGGGAACTATTCAGAGACACCTTAATAGAGCAAGCTGAGCAAGGTGTTGATTACTTTACTATTCATGCTGGTGTTTTATTACGTTATGTCCCAATGACTGCTAAGCGTGTAACGGGCATTGTAAGTCGTGGTGGATCTATCATGGCAAAATGGTGTTTAGCACACCATGAAGAAAGCTTCCTCTATACGCATTTTGAAGAAATATGTGAAATCATGAAAGCGTATGATGTTTGCTTCTCTTTAGGTGACGGCTTACGCCCGGGCTCAATTGCTGATGCAAATGATGAAGCACAGTTTGCAGAACTTAAGACTTTGGGTGAATTATGTAAAGTTGCGTGGAAACACGATGTTCAAGTCTTTATTGAAGGCCCTGGGCATGTTCCAATGCATATGATTAAGGCAAATATGGATGAACAACTTAAACATTGTGATGAAGCTCCTTTTTACACATTAGGCCCATTGACAACCGATATTGCGCCAGGTTATGACCACATTACTTCAGGTATTGGTGCTGCACTGATTGGTTGGTATGGTTGTGCCATGTTGTGCTACGTCACACCTAAAGAGCATTTGGGCCTGCCAAATCGTGACGATGTTAAGCTAGGCTTAATTACTTACAAAATTGCAGCGCATGCGGCGGATCTAGCGAAAGGCCATCCTGGTGCTCAAATTCACGATGATGCCATGTCGAAGGCACGATTTGAATTTAGATGGGAAGATCAATTTAACTTAGCGATCGATCCGTACACTGCGCGTAAATATCATGATGAAACACTCCCTAAAGATTCAGCTAAAGTAGCGCATTTTTGCTCAATGTGTGGGCCTAAATTTTGTTCAATGAAAATCTCCCAAGAAGTTCGTGACTACGCACATGATCTTGAAGCAAAAAAAGGCATGGATGAAATGTCTGAGAAATTTAAAGATTCAGGTAGTGAAATTTATCAGGAAGTTTAACGCTTCTATCTGATTGGATTTGTTCAAATGATAAGGTGTGCTTGCACACCTTTTAAACAGCTAGGGCATTGTAATAATGGATTTAGGGCGTATAGATTTAAATCTATTAGTGCATTTGGATGTACTTTTACGTGAGCAAAATGTTACTAAGGCCGCTAGTCATTTAGGTATTACGCAGCCTGCCATGAGTAATGCTCTTAAACGTTTGCGCTTATTGTTTGAAGATCCGCTTTTAGTGCGCACGAGTGAGGGGATGTCGCCGACTGAGTTGGCGTTAAAACTAAAACCAGAAGTTCGTAGTATTTTATTCAATATAGAAAAAGTGATTCAACCAGATCGAAATTTTGACTTGCAAAGCAAACGTGTTTTTCGTGTCATGGCGAGTGATTATGCAGAATCGACATTAATTCCTGCTGTATTAAGTGTTGTTAGGAAGCAGGCGCCGAACATTACCCTTGATGTTTTAACACCTAGTGATGTTTCATTCGAAGATGTCGAACAGGGTCGTGTTGATATGGCAATCAACCGTTTTGATACTTTACCTCAATCGTTTCATCAGAAAACACTTTGGTCAGATACTTTTTCTTGTTTGATGAGTCCAATGAACCCTTTAGTGAAAGGCTTTAATCTAGAGAACTACCTACTTGCTAGTCATATATGGGTCAGTAAAACAGGTTTTGGCGTAGGGGTTGGTGTTGACCCTGAAGATGTTCAACGCTTAGGGTGGGTCGATGAAGCGCTAGGAAAAATTGGTGAAAAGAGAAATATCAGTGTATTTACCCGTCATTATCAAGTGGCGATGTTATTGGCACAACAACATGATTTAGTTGCAACACTTCCTAGTAGAGCTGCAAAGTTAAAAAGTGAAAGTTCAAAGTTAGTCCTTAAAGATCCACCTTTCGAAATTCCAGAGTTTGAATTAAAAATGGCATGGAGCCCTTTGTTACAACATAACGCGGGCCACCGGTGGCTTCGACGTATTATAAGTGGAATTGCAGAGTCTTAAAACAAAGCTTAGTAATGTTATGTTTATGTTTTAAACGCGGTTGCTAATGCGCAACCGCGACTATGTTATAAATTAAAACTCGTAAGCTAAACCAATAACGGCTGTTATAAGTTCTTTGTCTTCAATTAATGGGCTTGTTTCTACTTCACCTGCAAATTTCTCAATAGAAATGTTACCCACTGCTTTAATATTTTGAGTGAAAGAATATTTCATATCCATAGCAAACCCAACATGACCACTGTTTCCTGTCTGATAGGTAGGGCGAAATCTTCTATAATCGTCTTCATTTGTATCATCGGGTAATTCAATAATTGCATTATTATTTTCTTCTTCAGATACGCCGTAATAGTAGTTATTAAACTTTTCACTGTAATAATTGATATAAAAACTAGGCACCATCGTCCATTTACCGGAGCCCGGTATTGGTCGTGAAATTCTTAAACTTGCTCGAGTACCATCGTGTGTATCCGATACATCTTTGAAAAATGTCCCTTCAACAATGCCCACACGTGAATAAAAGCGACCAATAAATCCAACTTCTGTCGCAGGGTCACGATCCTCTATACCGAAGTAGAGTTTCTCATTTTTATTATTGATTTCATCAACATCTAAAAATTCACGGTTGTAACTTGCAGCAAGTGCAAGTGATACACGTTTATGGTTATAAAAATGGTAGCCAACAGTTAAACCTTTTAAAAAAAATCGGCCTTGTTCAATATTGATAGCGGGGATCGGCTCAACATAGCTATCTTGGCCACTATAGGGACCCGAAAAAACTTTTGCACCAAAACCAATCGAAAAGATATCTTTATTTGTTTTTTGTTCAAAATCTGCAAAAGCAGAGTTCGAGGCAGCTAAGCATGTAATTAATGTGGCAATTACCAAGCGCAACTTTACGCAAACGTCTTTAACCATTGTTAGATTGGACTTTGTTTTCATAGAAGAGACCTGTCGAAATAATTTTTTGTATGCAAACTGTATTCGTATTTATATTTTCGACATTCTAATCTTATTCACCGCCAAACATTGAGATCTAGATATCATCATTTAAAAATGATGAGTTTTAGGTGCTGTTTTTCTTGAATTAATGATGATGAGGTAGGTTTATTTAATGCTTAGCTAAGAATTAAATAAATAATAGTGAAATCAGAAGGATATAGAGAGGAACATAAATTTAAGCTCCTCTCTTGAATAGACGAATTATTGTTTAAAATTTCGATAACAGGTCTTCATATCCTTCTGTTGCAAGTAACTCAACAGGAATAAACTTTAATGCCGCAGAATTAATACAATATCTCAAACCTGTTGGTTTTGGACCATCATCAAATACATGGCCTAAATGTGAGTCTCCAAATTTACTGCGTAGTTCTGTACGTGTATAAAATAAGTGACTATCTTCTTTTTCTAAAACAAATGCGTTGTTAATAGGGCGTGTAAAGCTAGGCCACCCTGTACCTGACTTGAACTTGTCCTTTGATGAAAATAAAGGTTCCCCGCTTACGACATCAACATAAATACCCGCTCTTTTATTATCCCAAAATTCGTTATCAAAAGGTCTTTCAGTACCTTCTTTTTGAGTGACTTTATATTGAAGAGTACTAAGTTGGTTACGAAGTTCTTTGTCTGAGGGCTTCTTGTAACTTTCATCAAATTTATAGGTTTGTATCATGCTTTGGTTATTGACCACCAGCTGTGTTTCATCATTCATCACAGCTGAAGTGTTCTGAGCTGACTGAAGGTAAGCAGTAGAAGCCATGAGTATTGTAAATATTAGTAAGGTTTTTTTAAAGCGTATGTTTTTAATCATAATTAGTACCTATTCTTAGGGTAAAGCTTAAACCTGAAATAAAAAATATTAGATCAAGGTCGTGATAAAGTTAAATAGCTTCATGCCATTTGATAACACTAGTATTCACCTATCTTGTTAAGATGAAAAGAGGGTTAAGCATACTTTTATCAAATCATGATACGTCGTGATAAATTTGTGATAACTTCGTGAAACTTTTGAGACTTTCCTTTCGTAAGCTTGTTTTCGTTGAATAACGACACGCTAACTTAAATAACGAAAGGAACGAAAATGAAAATAAATTCTATACTGGCTGCTACAACTCTCCCACTATTATTAGCCTCTACTATTGCTTCAGCCCAAACGGTTGATGTGAAAATAAGTAACCTTACCCAAGGTATGTTTTTTACACCTTTGTTAGTCAGTGCGCATGATAATAACCAGCATCTTTTCGAATCAGGAGCAGTAGCTAGTGCGGAACTAACGGCAATGGCGGAAGGCGGAGAAATTTCAGATCTTGTTACCGCTACTGAGGCCTTAGGTGCTATAAACTCTGCAAATCCTGCAGGCGGTCTTTTAGCGCCGTCAACCTCAACAATGGTTAGTGACTTAGATACTGGTTCTAACGGTTATTTGTCGATTACTGCAATGTTATTGCCAACAAACGATGGATTTGTAGGTTTAGATTCGTGGGTTATTCCAGAAGTAGCTGGTACATATACAATCTTTTTGAATGCGTATGATGCAGGAACCGAAGCAAATGATGAGCTAGTAAATGGTGGCGCTGCGGTAGGTGTACTTGGGATTCCAGCTAACCCAGGTGGGAATGGTGGTACAAATGGTACTGGCGTGACAACAGATGAGTCGAATCAGAATATTCATATTCACCGTGGAAATATCGGTGACGCTGATTCAACCGCTGGCATCAGTGATGTTGATAGTCGCATCCATCGTTGGTTAAACCCGGTAGCTAAAGTAGTCGTTACAGTTAAATAAGGAGAATATACAATGAATTTTAAAAAATATGTAAGTATTGGTTTATCTGTATGTTCTATCGTTACTTTGAGCGCCTGTAGTGATAATGACTCGAATGATTCGAATGATGAGGTGACGCCTGAAGTCATTACTCAAAGTTATGAGCTAACTTTAAGTAATCTATCTAACAATCAGCCGCTATCTCCCTTAGCCGTTGCTATACATGGAGAAAGTTATACTGCCTGGACTATCGGAGAGGAATCTAGTCTTGGACTAGAAAAATTAGCCGAAGAAGGAGATGGAACCGATTTCTTGATCGAAGCAACCGATTCAGGTGCTTATACAACTAAAGCTGGAGCTGGTTTAATTTTCCCTGGCGATTCAGAAACTCTTGATATTGAAAGTATTTCATCCGATGATTTAAAACTTACTTTCGCTAGTATGTTTATTAATACAAATGATGCGTTTATCGGTAAAAAGGGTTTAGATTTAACTTCTTTAGATATAGGCGATGAAATGACAGTGCTTATACCTGTTTATGATGCAGGTACTGAGGCGAATAATGAGTTAAGTGGCACTATACCGGGCCCCTCAGACGGTGGTGAAGGCTTTAATGCCTTACGTGATGATGTTAATGTGGTTTCAAGACACCCTGGTGTGGTAACTAATGAGGATGGCTATGCTGACTCTATTCTTGATTCGTCTCATCGTTTTGATGCACCTGCTGCAAAGTTAGTGCTTAAACGTACTCAGTAATAAGCTTATTAAGTTTGTTATATATAAAGCCACTGGCAGTTCTATTTAAACGCCAGTGGTTTTTTATTATGCGAAAGCTACTATTCTTATTGAGTGCTCGTAAAAAATAGGTTTATAAACAAATACATTTAATCGATTAAAACGTATATTTGAGTTAACTTTATATAAGGCATTAAATACATGAAAAAACAAATTCTCGTGATCGAAGATGACCCCGATATTAATAAGTTAGTATCAATGAATTTGAGAGATATGGGTTATCAAGTAGAAAGTTGTGATGTAGGATCGCGAGGTCTTAAAATGGCAATGAACGGTGAGTTTGATTTGATTGTTTTAGATGTAATGTTGCCAGAAATGGATGGTCTGGAAATATGTCGCCGTCTTCGTGCTTCAAATAATTTTATACCTATCCTGATGCTTACAGCCAGAGATTCAGAAGCCGATAGAGTTGTTGGTTTAGAGATGGGGGCTGATGATTACCTTACTAAGCCTTTTAGTGTACGTGAATTACAAGCTCGGGTTAAAGCGATGTTACGACGAGTTGACATGCTCACCAAAACGAGTCCTGTTGAAACTAAGAACTCGCTTGTATTTGGTGACCTTGAGATTCAATCGAATAAACGGCAAGTACATTTAGGACGTGAACTGATAGAGCTAACCAGTACTGAATTTGATTTATTACTTTATATGGCAAAACAACCAGGATTAGTTTTTAGCCGAAGCCAATTGTTAGACAAGGTCTGGGGCTATCAACATGCCGGTTATGAGCATACGGTAAACTCTCATATAAACCGTTTGCGAACTAAATTAGAAAAAGATGCTTCTAAACCAGAGTATGTTTTAACTGTTTGGGGTGTTGGCTACAAATTTACTGATACGGTTAATCATGATGATTAAGGCAAATACCGAGTCAAAAAAAAGATGGTTCGATTCATTTTACAGCAAGCTAGTACTAGGCTTATTAGTTAGCTTTTCGCTTATTGCTTTGATACTTACTGCTCTTGTAGAACAATTAACCAGTAATTACCAAAGCGAAGTAGAGCAAAAATTACATTTAGAATTAGCGGAGCATATTGTTCATGATGATACCCTGCTAAAAAATGGAAAAGTAGACCGAATAGCTCTCGAACATACTTTTCATTCAATGATGATTCTGGGTCCTAGCTTTGAGTTATATGTACTCACGCCTGAAGGTCTGGTGACCACTTATTCCGCTGATGATGACAAAATTAAACGTATGACGGTCGATTTGAAACCGATTAAACAATTTGTTTCGGGTGAAGGAAGTCTGCCTATTGTTGGCGATGATCCACGTTCTGAGTATCGTCAGAAAATATTCTCGGTCGCTGAAATTAAAGATAATGACGTTCTTGTTGCCTATCTATATATAATAATTGGTGGTGAAATATACGATGGTGTTGTTGATCTTTTGCAAAATTCGCACATTATAAAGTTAAGTTTTTGGGGCTTTATTGCAACATTATTCTTTAGTTTAATTGTTGTACTATTATTGTTTGCTATGTTAACCAGACCGCTGCGACGGCTAGGTGTAGATATGCGCTTATTTCGGGCAGAGGGGTTTGAGCAAGGAAATATGCCCGATTCAATATGGGATGAAAATTCCACTGATGAAATTCATCGTCTCGGCTCAACCTTTAATGAAATGGCGAATACGCTAAAAGAACAATATGAAAAAGTTAGAACGATAGATGAATTACGACGTGAGCTTATTTCGTATGTATCACATGATTTAAGAACGCCTTTAGCTGCTTTACAAGGTTACTTAGAAACTTGGCAACTGAAAAAAGACTCTATAAGTGAAAGCGAAAGCGCCGAATTAATTCAAATTGCTGTGAATAATGCACAACATATAAGTAGTTTGGTTGAGCAGTTATTTGAGCTGGCACATTTAGATGCTGAAAATGCCAAGCTTACTTTAGAACCCGTCTCAATTGCGGAATTAGCACAGGATGTAATTCAGAAATTAGCCTTAGAGGCTGATAAAAAGGGTGTCACCTTAGATGTAGACCCTAAAGACCCTGCTTTATTAGTTATGGCAAACGTTGAGAAGATTGAACGTGTGTTTACAAATTTATTAGATAACGCGATTCGCCATAGCGAAAATGGAGGATTTGTCTCAATTAAAATGACGGTTGTTGCTAGTAAGCTTAAAATTACAATTGAAGATAACGGATGCGGTATTCCTTCAACAGATCTTCCTCATATTTTCGATGCTCACTATCGTGCAGAGAATAGTGCGCAAGGAGAACGGACAAACAGCGGCTTAGGTCTTGCTATTACTCGTCGAATTGTAGAGCTTCATAATAGCAAAATATCTGTAAAAAGTGAGATTGGAAAAGGGTGTACCTTTGAGTTTGAGCTCAACCTCGTTTGATGTTTTGAGTGACTACTGATACTTCTCTGCAATGGCATAAAATAAATGCTCATTATCCAAAAATACTTGCAGCATTACGGGGTCAAAATGTTGACCCTTTCCTTCTTCCATGATCTCAAGTACCAAAGAGTGCGGAAATGCATCTTTGTAGCAACGTTTTGACATGAGCGCATCATAAACATCAGCAATCGCCATTAACCTTGCTGAAACAGGAATAGCATTTCCTTCTAATGCTTGTGGGTAGCCTGATCCATCCCATTTTTCATGATGTGAGTAGGCAATTTCTTGTGCATATGTAAGAAATTTATTCTGCTTGAATCCTGCAATATCACATGATTTTTTAAGGGCATCGCCACCCAGTGTGGCATGTGTTTGCATGATATCCCACTCTTCTGCGGTTAATTTTCCAGGCTTTAATAATATATAGTCTGGAATACCTACTTTACCTACATCATGAAGTGGGGCAGTTCTAAAGATAGAGTCAATGGTTGTGTCATCATCTAGCTCTTCAATGTATTCTGGCAAATGACGTATAAGTTGAGCAAGAACTTCAACATAGTGTTGTGTGCGAATTATATGATTGCCGGTTTCTTTGTCGCGCGTCAATGCTAGGTTGGTTAGCGCACTAATGATGACTTCTTGGGTGTATCTTATTTCTTCAGTTCTTTTTTTAACTTCTTGTTCGAGTATTTTATTTTGCGAGGCTAGAATTTCTTTGGCTTTTCGAAGTGTTAATTGTGTTTTGATACGAGCATTTACAATTGCTGCAGAAATTGGTTTGGTTATATAATCTGCTGCGCCGCGCTTCAAGCCTTCCGCTTCATCGCATTCTTGGTCCATAGCGGTCACAAAAATAACAGGAATTTGAGACCATTTAGGGTGTGCAATAATTTTATCTAAAACCTCAATGCCGGACATCTCTGGCATATTAACATCTAATAAAATAAGATCTATCTCTTCACAATGAAGTTCCAATTGGGCAATCGTTTGTTTGCCGCTTGTTGAAATACGTAAATCGTATTCTTGTTTTAAGCATTCACTTAAAAGCCTTATATTAATCGGTTCATCATCAACGATTAAAATAGAAGGTTTGCTCATTAAATTTAGCCTGTAAGAGGGAGTGGTCGCTAAGAAAAGTGCGATGTAATAACTTAATTATGCAGAGCATGTGGATTAAATCCAATGAAACACAAAAAATAACAACGGATAACAACGGATAACAGATAAATTAGTGTCTGGATTTAATATTTAATTTAAAAATAAACCTTAATTAAGCTATGCTTTTCAACTTAATAATTTGTCACTAAGCGATACTTTTAACCATGATTGATGACCCTGTAGTAACCGCGCTATTAGCTCCTGTGTTGATTGCTCAAGGCTTTTACACACGTATTGTTACGCCAAAGTTACCTGAAGCTGAAGGTGCTAGAGAAGGGCTGGCGGGAACGGGTGATCCTCTAAAGTTATTGATACTAGGTGATTCTGCTGCTGCAGGTGTAGGAGTAGAACGCCAGCATCAAGCTTTATCTGGGCAACTGGTTTCAAAGCTTTCTACTGATCGTCTTATTGAGTGGCGGTTAGAAGCCGAAGCAGGGTTAAAAACATCTGATATAATAAAAAAGCTACAACAACTCAAGCCATTTAATGTTGATGTTGTAATCGTTTCGCTAGGGGTGAACGATGTGACTGGCAATGTAAAATTAAAAACGTGGTTGATTTTACAGGATCAGCTCAGATCACTTTTAGTTGCAAAATTCGGCGCTAAGACTATTTTACTCAGTAGCATTCCACCAATGGAGCGATTTCCGTCATTACCTCAGCCTCTTCGTTGGTATCTAGGGCGTAAGTCGAAAGCTTTCAATTCTGAGCTTTTGCGACAAGCGAGTGACTTTTCAGAAATTGAATATATGGATATCAGCTTTCCGCTTGAAGAGGGTTTTATTGCCAAAGACGGATTTCATCCAAGCGGTATGGCTTACGATCACTGGTCTGATTTAGTGGTAAAAGAAATAAGACAAAAGCTCAATGTATAAGAAACATCACCATAAAGCGTGTATTTCATTATTACTTAAGTTTCGGCTCTCACCTAGAGTGAGTGTCGGATCTAACGTGATACTACCAACCGACAAGCGATGTATCTTTAGTACCGGGTTTCTAAAGCGCCCAAACATCCGTTTAATTTGATGGTATCTCCCTTCAGTTAACTCAAGCTCAGCAGAATACTCACTTAGAATCTTTAGATTGACTGGCTTTGTTGTAATATCTTCATAAGGGAAATACATGCCCGCCTTAAAGAAACTTATGTACTCTGGTGTGATAATTTTTTCTGTCGTGACATGATATAGCTTTGTCACTTTGCTATCTGGTAGCATTAGCTTTCTCGACCAATTACTGTCATTTGTAAGCAGTATTAAACCAGAAGAATTAAGATCTAGTCGTCCAGTGATATGAAGCGAATCTTTTTGCGGATGACTCAATAAGTCGATAACCGTTTTATGTATTTTATCCTTCGTGGCGCTCACGACTCCAGTTGGTTTATTTAGCATTAAATAACACGCTTTGTTATTTTGAAGTAATTCACCATCGAATATTACGGATGTAAAAGGTTGGATGATTTGTTGGGTATTCGTTGCAATTTCTCCGTCTACCACCACTCTTTTTTGCGCTAAAAGAAGCCTGACATCACGTTTGTTTATATTTTTTTTCTGACTTATAAAACGGTCAAGGCGTGTTTTAGCTTGTCGCTTTTCACTGTTCAAAAAGATGGTTTTCCACGGAGTGTTTTCGTCTTACCTTTTTGAGTTTTAGCATCGACTCTTCGTTTTTTAGATCCCTTAGTTGGCTTTGTTGCTCTTCTTACTTTCTGAACCACCGTAATGCTTTTTATTAGTTGCTGAAGGCGATCTAGGGCATCGGCTTTGTTTTTTTCTTGTGTTCGATGCTGTTGCGCTTTAATGATAATGACGCCATCCTTACTTATCCTGGAGTCTTTAAGGGCTAAGAGGCGTTCCCGATAAATAATTGGAAGTGTCGAGCCATTAATATCAAAACGTAAGTGAATAGCTGAGGAAACTTTATTAACATTTTGGCCTCCTGAACCTTGAGCCCGAATTGCTGATAATTCTATCTCGTCATCAGAAATTGAAATATTTGGTGTTATTTGTAGCACGTGAAAACGACCTTAGCTAAATCTTGATAACAAGAAACTCATGAAACGGGCTCTTTAGGTAAATGGGAGCTTTTAACTACACTGAGTAATTTGACCCATTTTCTTGGCGGCCATGATACAGCCTCTTTCGTTATCAGTCGCTGCTTTGCAACTTTTAAGCAGCTTTTCATAGGGTGGTGACATTTTACCCAGTACTTTTTGAGCATGCTTAACGACTGATGTGCATTGTTTGACAGAAACAGGCTCGTAGCTTGTGCAGCCTTGTATCGCCGATAATGTTAGTGCAAAACATATATTTACTATCATTGATTTATTCATCAGCTTTCTCCAATTTGAATGAATTTATAAAGTATTTAAATTAAATAAGAAAAGTTGATTTTAACTAGAATGCTGTAGCGCTAAATATATAGACCCCAACTTTTCGAAATAACTATTTCTGCGTCGCTTGTACTGCTGTGAGAGCAATGGTGAATACGATATCTTCAACCATGGCGCCGCGAGACAAATCATTTACAGGTTTTCTTAAACCTTGCAGCATTGGCCCGATGCTAATTACATTAGCGCTACGCTGTACTGCTTTATAGGTTGTATTGCCTGTATTTAAATCAGGAAATATAAACACAGTTGCTTTACCTGCTACCGGACTATTAGGTGCTTTTTTTATTGCAACACTTTCGATTGCAGCGGCGTCATACTGTAAAGGACCATCGATGAGAAGGTCAGGGCGTTTTTCTTGGGCGATACGCGTCGCTTCACGAACTTTGTCAACATCATTGCCTGTGCCACTTTGGCCTGTACTATAGCTGATCATTGCGATTTTAGGGTCAATTCCAAATGAAATCGCTGAGTCAGCGCTTTGAATAGCAATATCTGCCAGTTCTTCGGCGTTTGGGTCTGGGTTGATTGCACAATCACCATAAACCAGAACTTGTTCAGGGAGGCACATGAAAAAGACTGAAGAAACGACCTTGGCGTTTGGTGTCGTTTTAATTAATTGAAGGGCTGGCCGAACCGTATTTGCAGTGGTATGTACGGCACCTGAAACTAAGCCATCCACTTCATCTAACGCAAGCATCATTGTAGCGAGTACAACATTATCTTCGAGCATCGCTCTAGCCATTTGTGTGGTCACACCTTTACTTTTTCTAAGTTCAGTCATTGGAATTACGTAATTTTCACGCACTTCGTCAGGGTCAATGATTAGCATATCATCTGGCAGTGTTAAGCCTTGAGATAAAGCAACGTCATGTATCACAACTTTCTTTCCGACTAAAATGCAGTTAGCTAATTTTCTTTGGTGACAAATTACAGCCGCATTAATTGTTCTCGGTTCATTTCCTTCCGGTAAAATAATTGTTTTGTTCGCTAAGCGGGCATTTTCAGAAAGCTGATAACGAAATGCGGGTGGTGAAAGTCTAGTTGCACGCTCTTTAACACAATAAGTTTTAAACCATTCAAGGTCTAAATGATTAGCGACTGTTAGCATTACGTCATCCATTCTGTTGATGTCGTCAACGGGGACTTTATTACTCAAATTTGATAACTGAATAGAGGTTTGGAATGTATCTTTTTTACTTAATAGGAGTGGTAACCCAGATTTTAAAGCCGGTTGACATAATTGGAGTACATTAGGTTCAGGTGTGTAATTCCCTGTTAGCACAATACCTGCTAAAGGCGTGCCATTCAAAGCAGCCATACAAGCAGCTATTATAACATCCGTTCGGTCACCTGGAGTGACAACTAAACAACCTGGGGTTAATGCACTAATTAAGTTAGGGATAGTTCTAGCACAAATTGAAATTTTAAGGATTCGCCTTTCTTTTATCGCCCCTTCATTTAAAATTTCTAAGTTACATTCACTGACGATATCTTCAGTGCGAGGTGCAATTAAATGAGGGTCTAAGGGGATTTGACCTAATAATTTAAATTTATCCGTAAACACGGTGCAACCGCTTGCATAGTCAGGTAATGGCTTTGTTGTTACTAGGTTGTTGGCGCTATTTGAAGACGAATCATTTTGAAATAGAAGTGATTCATTATTAGTCGTATTGGTATTTAATGATGTGACTTTATTTAATATGCAGCCTAAAATATCAGCGTCTTCAGAGGATGAAAATACCCCCGCAGCTGTTTTTAAATGTTTATCTAACTCCTTATTACTCATGCCTTTTGTATCGGCTACGAGAATGACTTCAGCATTTAAATTTTTAGCAATTTCAACGTTTAATTTATTTGAAAATGGCGTGTCTTTTTCTGGAACTAAGCCTTCTACGATAATCACATCATAATTTTGATCAAATTGTTGGTAAGTACCGACCAATTTTTCCATCAACAAGCCTTTCTCGCCCCGATTCAAAAAAGCTTCAGCTTCTATAATTGTGAGGGGCGATGGTGTATTGATATTACAAATATGTTTTGCAAAGTGGCAGGATAAATCAGGTTTTTGGTCACTAATTGAGGTCTGAGTGATAGGTTTGAAAAAACCTACACGTACACCTATTTGGTCAAGTGCCCGTACAAGCCCCAAGCTAACGGAGGTTAAGCCAGCATTTAAGGTGCTGGGAGCGATAAATAGAGATTTTGCCATTAGTTGGTACCTGAAATTAGTTGTAGCGTGTCTTGCACAATCATTACTTCTTCATCGGTTGGGATGATAATGATTGGTCTTGAGTTTATCGTGTGTATGGCTTTGTTATGGCAGTTAGAATAATTCAGCTCTTTGTCGATAGAAAAGCCCATAATAGCCAAATGGCTGATTGTTTTCTGCCGTACTAAAGCCGAATTTTCACCTATACCTCCGGTAAAAACGAGCGCGTCTAAACTCGTTAACGAAACCATCATTGCAGCAATATATTTTGCGAGTCTGAAACAGAAAATATCAATGGCTAGCTTACTTCGTTGATGACCCTTTTCGGCATGCTCACATAATGTCCGCATATCGTTACTAATACCCGATATGCCGAGTAATCCACTCTCTTTATTTAATATACGAGAAATATCCTCAGGGTTTAAATTCTTGGATATCAAGAAATCATAAAGACCTGGATCAATATCGCCAGAACGGGTACCCATTACTAAACCTTCCAGTGGGGTCATTCCCATACTCGTATCAACACTTAAGCCATTGGAGACTGCAGCGACGCTTGCTCCGTTACCTAAGTGAGCAATCACAAGATTTGTATGATTAATTTCTTTATCTATCAGTAAGGCCGCTTGTAAGCTAACGTAGCGATGGCTGGTTCCATGAAAGCCATACCTGCGTACGCTTTCCTCCTCATAAAAATGATATGGAATGGCATAAGTGTATGCTGTTGCCGGCATTGTTTGATGGAAAGATGTGTCGAAAACGGCGACTTGGTTTAAATTAGGGTACTGTTCAGTTAAAATTTTAATTCCGAGTAAATTTGCAGGATTATGAAGTGGTGCGAGTGGGATGCACTTGTCAATCTCTTTAATAACACGTTGATCTATTAAAGCAGATTGCTTGAATTGATCACCCCCATGAACAATTCGATGACCGATTCCAAGCAAGTTTTCATTTAAATTAAAATGCTTTTGTAGCTCCTTAATAATTGAACTGATTGCGCTTTCATGGTCTATTGTTGCAAAAATATCATTTGTTTTATTGTCGAGTTTCTTTATTTTAAGTCTTGCATCTTCCGAGTTAAGCTTTTCTGCCAGTCCTTCTGCAAGTAAGTCAAGCTGAGTGGTATATAGGGCAAATTTTAATGAAGAACTGCCACAATTAATGACTAATATTAACTTTGAATTCATTTTGTCTTATGTGTCTTGAGGGTGAGGTTAGACCCTAGTTTGAGTTGTGGAGATGCACAAGTCCAAATACTAGGGCGTAAAATTAATTTTCTTGTAAAGACATCGCTAAAGTAGAGCATTCATAATAAATGGCGCTAATTTTTTTTACATTAAGGTCAAATTTACCGAGTTTTTCCCAGTTTAGCTTTTGCCAGTGTGACTGCTCAAAATTTAACGTAGTTTGAAGCGCTAAACCTGCATCTCCAGCATATGAAAGTAGTGCCTTACTTATCGACTCATCAAGCATTATATGGCTAACGACTTGATCAATACTTTGGTCGAAAAAAGCATCGAGGCAAGATAAAAGGCCAACGGTATAAAACTTTTCTTTTTCGTCAGGATTTATAAAGTTAGCCAGTTTTTCACACATTAAGGCGCGAACCAGCGCTATAAAATGCAGAGACTGAGGTTTGTCATCTAATTTACTTAAAGCAAGTAAACTGACCCAACTTTTAATCTTATCTATTCCCAATAATGTAATGGCTTTATGGATAGACTCTATTGTATTAGATCGTTTGAAGGCTGCTGAATTAATTAGTTTAAGTAGTTTAAAGCTAAGTGCAGGGTCTTTTGTAATGATTTTTGTTAAGCCTTTCATATCGACATTAGGTGCCTGTATTTCTGATATAAGGCTAATAATTGATAGCTTACCGGCAGCTAATTTTTTACCTTTTATGATTTCTGGCTTTGATAAAAAGTAGCCCTGAAACATGTCACAGCCAAGTTCTTTGCAGCGTTTAAATTCTGCTTGAGTTTCAATTTTCTCAGCTAACAATTTAACATTGTATTTTTTCAGCGCTTTTATGGTAGATATAAGCTCTTCATCATTCATTTCTGGTAATTCAAGCTTAATGATGTCTACTAGCTCAAGAACGGGTTTGTACCGATCGTCCATAATAAAATCATCTAAAGCAAGGGTGTAGCCTTTTTTCTTTAAAGATTTTAGGTTATTAATCACCTCATTAGTAATTTCTATATCTTCCAGTACCTCAATAATAATAGTCTTAGGGTTAAATAAAGGTGTACTGTTTAATAATTCAGCTGTGAAGTTGACAAAGGCAGGTAATCCTCCCGTTACTGAGGTTAAGTCTGTTTCAGTGAACAAGCTAAGTAAGACTCTGGACGTTGCTCGATTTCCGTCAAAGTTTGTAAGAGGGAGGGTATCATTTTCACGGAAAAGAAGTTCGTATCCAATGACTACTTTGTTTGTATCATAAATAGGCTGGCGTGCTAGAAGTATATCTTGTTTGTCCATGAGCTAGCTTCTAAGTCTTTAGTCTCGTCTAGTTTAAAAGCTAGAACGTACAGGGTTGGTGCGTTTAACACTTTGATTTAGGTAAGTGTAGTCGACTGATAATAAATAGACGAAAATAAGTGCGAATAGATTGTAAATAAAAGTGATAAAATTTGTAAGTTGTGAGTGTTAAAGAGAAATAATATGTAATGAGATTTTAGAGTGTTTCTTGAAAGTTATGTGATAGCTGATATAAAAAAATGGCGTCCCCTAGGGAAGTCGAATCCCTGTTACCGCCGTGAAAGGGCGGTGTCCTAGGCCACTAGACGAAGGGGACGCATCAGCTTCTTGCGAAGTGGCGTGCATAATAGGGGAGAGCTTTTGTTAAGTCAATAATTAATTAAACAAGGGAGTCTAAAAATTTAGCACTGAAACTTATGTGGTAATTTGTATTAATTTATTTGATTTAAGCAAGCCTTTAAGTTATTCGCAGTTAGATCAAAAGCCGCTAAAGAGCCTTTTGATTTTATCAGGCTGTACAAATCTATAATTGTTCCTTTGTAGCGTGATGGGAAGCTTGAAATAAGATCATCTAGAGACTTGTGTTGGTTAATCATCAAAATTAGTTCAAACCTTACTTTGTTTTCTCCTGCACAATAATAATAACTATGTTCGATCAAGTCTGCTGCAGGCATTCCATTTATCTGATGTACCATTGTAGAGCAACGTGCAAAATTGGTATTTATATCTGCGTAGGCATTTAAAACTCCAATTTTCTTTGCAAGGTCGTATACATATTTAACTCTTTTTTTAGCGGCACGAGTTATATTTGGCAGTGATTCTATCGCAAGGTCTCTAGGCAGGCCTCTTTGATACAACTGAAGTACAGTAATATGTTCGCTCGTGATAATTGAGCAGGAAAGAAAGGTCTGTTTTAATTTTTTTTTCGCTTCATTGGTTGTCTCAGAGTATGCAGAGATACTCAAACAAGAAAAAATAAAAAATACGATAAAAGACTTTAGCATAACGACAATTGACGGCTCATAGATTCATTAAAAGAAGAGTGTAGCTTATGTGCACAACTTATAATCGTGAAGTTATGATATTAGCCTTTAACTTTATTGAATATGTCGATCAATAAACAGTTCTACAGCTGTGGCTAGTTCAGCTTGTTCTCCTAAGGGGGCAAGTAGATTTATCTTAATGTTATGGGTTATTTCATATTGTTTTAGCATTTTAGGTACGTCATACCTTAAATGTTTCCCTTTTGCTAAAAATAGTGGGAGTACCGAAATACTACTGTAACCTGAACTTACACCCTCGTTAACAGCTTGTTCAAGTGATGGTGTACAGAGTTCCATATAAGCGAGTGTTGTGTTTGAGTGTTTAGCTCGAGCACTTTTAGTAAAATTTTCAAATGTTTTAGCCCATAACGGATCGCGACTTCCGTGAGCTAATAAAATAACCAAATTCGCCATAGAATACCTTAGTTCGCAATTTAGGCTAAGAATAGTAACTTATATCATGTTGTTTTAAAATTTCAGAAATGTTCTTCTTTCCGTTTTGTATAAAACTAGAATATACTTCTAGTTTTATACAGCTAACTATATCACCAGATTTAAACTTAATAGGTATTTAACATGGGATTTAAAAGTACAAGCGAATACATAGCAACGGGCGATCTCCAAATGGCGGTTAATGCTGCTATAGCACTTGAGAAACCATTATTATTAAAGGGTGAGCCTGGCACGGGTAAAACGATGCTGGCTGAGCAAATTGCATCATCAATGGGTCTAAAGTTAATCCAATGGCATATTAAGTCTACGACTAAGGCGCAGCAAGGTTTGTATGAGTATGATGCAGTCTCTAGACTCAGAGACTCTCAACTGGGTAATGAAAAAGTACATGATATTGCAAATTATATTGTTAAAGGGAAGCTTTGGGAGGCATTTGATTCTGAGGAAAGGGTTGTCTTGTTAATTGATGAAATTGATAAGGCCGATATCGAATTCCCAAATGATCTACTCGTTGAAATCGATAAAATGGAATTTTTTGTTTACGAAACTCAAGAGCGTATTGTAGCAAAAAAGCGGCCAATTGTTTTAATCACTAGTAATAATGAAAAAGAACTACCTGACGCATTCTTAAGGCGCTGTTTTTTCCACTATATAAATTTCCCAGACAGTGAAACGATGCAACAAATCGTAGATGTTCATTATCCTGGTTTGAAAAAGAGTCTATTAAAAGAGGCTTTAGATGTATTTTTTGATGTACGTAAAGTACCGGGCCTAAAGAAAAAACCATCAACTAGTGAGCTTATTGATTGGTTGAAGTTATTAATGGCTGATGAGTTATCCGAAAAATTACTTCAAGAGAGAGACCCAAGCAAAGCTATTCCTCCTTTATATGGCGCATTGCTTAAAAACGAACAAGATGTGCATTTATTACAGCGTCTGGCTTTCATGACTAGACGTAAAGGTTAAGTGATACTGGGGTAACTATATGTTAATCGACTTTTTCCAAAAAATACGAAGTGCCAAGGTTCCTGCCACACTTAAAGAACTTTTAGATTTAATGGAGGCATTGGAAAAAAGGCTAATATTTGCAGATGTTGAGGATTTTTATTACTTAAGCCGGCTTTGTTTGGTTAAAGATGAAAAACACTTCGATAAATTCGACCGCGCTTATGGTGCCTATTTTAAAGGTATTGAGGTTCTAGATGATTTGTTTTCTAAAGCGATACCGGAAGAGTGGCTTCGAGCTGAATTTGAAAAAAACTTGACCGACGAAGAGAAAGCAAAAATTGAAGCGATGGGCGGACTCGAAGAGCTAATGAAGGCTTTTAAAGATCGACTTGAAAATCAGGAAAAGAAACATCAGGGCGGCAATCGACAAATTGGAACGGGTGGTACATCGCCATTTGGCGCTAATGGTTACAACCCGGAAGGTGTCAGGATAGGGCAAAAAAGTGGCCGGCATGGTCGTGCAGTTAAAGTGTGGGAAAAGCGCGGCTATAAAGATTTAGACGGTGATGTCACCTTAGGTATTCGGAATATTAAGATGGCACTAAGGCGTTTAAGAAAATTTGCTCGTCAGGGTGCAGCCGATGAACTGGATTTAGACGATACAATCCATTCAACTGCACGAAATGCAGGGTTTCTCGATATCAAGCTTGTGCCTGAGCGTCACAATAGCATTAAAGTGTTACTTTTTTTTGATGTAGGCGGGTCGATGGATCCACACATTAAGGTGTGTGAAGAGCTTTTTTCTGCCGCTAGGGTTGAGTTTAAGCACATGGAAAACTTTTACTTCCATAACTTTATATACGAAAGTGTATGGAAAAATAATATTCGTCGAATTAATGAGTCGACGCCGATCTGGGATGTGCTCAATAAGTATAGCTCTGATTATAAAGTGATCTTTGTCGGTGATGCTTCTATGGCGCCTTATGAAATAACTCAGCCAGGCGGTAGCATAGAGCATTGGAATGAAGAGGCTGGATCAGTTTGGATGCAACGCTTGCATGACCACTTTGCTAAAGTGATTTGGATTAATCCTTTGCCAATTGATTATTGGGGTGAGGGTGGGTCTTTAGGGATTACTAAGCAGTTATTGAATGATAATATGTACCCGATGACCGTCGAAGGTCTTGCAGATGGCATGCGTTATTTAAGCCGTTAGAGTATTTGATAAAATATTTAGTTTAATTGTTAGCTAAAAGTTCATGATATTTTATTTTATCTGTGTCTTGGTTGTATGTTGTGCATTCAATTTTACAATCAAAGACTTTTCTCTTTCAAAATAGTGAATTAGTGCTGGTTAATACTATGATTATCGGTGTTAATATCTCGTCTGGCATGTATCTCATCACTTATTGGTATATCAACACATATGTATTTACGACGTTTTTTGTCACTACTCACTATTTTAACGTTTATTTCGTTTGGCACATCGATATTAAGTGCGGCAGAAATATCTAAAGATAAGAAGAAGCCAAGGCCAAAATCGCTTGATTCTGCATTGATAAAAGAGGCAGAACAGTTAAAGAAACAATTAATTCAATTAAATAGTGAACTGTACAAGTTTGAAGAGGAACTTCTTCACCCCGCGAACACTCAATTAGGTGTGTTTCTATCAGTTTCTAGAGATAGTTCGTTTGTTTTGGATTCAATCGAAATCCGTTTGGATGATAAGCTTGTTACATCGTATATCTATAAAGAAAATGAAATATCTTCGTTAAAAAACGGAGGTATTCAACGATTATATCTTGGAAGCCTAGCGGATGGACGACATAAGCTAACTGCTCGATTTAATGGCCAAGGTGCAAACAATCAATATTTTCGTCGCAAGAAAGCATTACCTTTTACGAAAGAACATAGCGCTAAATTTATTCAACTTGTTGTGACAGAAAGCAAAACAAATAATGAGCCCTTATTTAAAGTTAAGGCATGGTAAATTAGTGACTTATTTTACTCATTGTAGCCGTATCACAAATGTATTTAGAGTTATCGCAATCGCAGCTCTTCTGCTTGCCAGCCCTCTTTCATATTCAATGCCTAAAGAACTGTATGAGGGGATGATTCAATTTGAACTTGATAGAGGAGATTACTTTAAAGCACTCACGCTAATGGATGAAGCCTATAAAGATGCTCATCATGTAGATTATATAACTGCTTTAAAAGGTTTCAATATTAATAGTGATATTGATCAAGCTCTTAAAAAACTATACGCACAAGAAAAAAAGAAAAGTGTTACGTTTTCCCGCAAAGATTATTTCAAAATTGGTCGTTTAGAATATCAATTAGGGCGCTGTAAACCAGCATTAAGGGCGTTCAAAAAACTAAAAAATAAGCTTTCACCAGAACAAAAGCAAGAGTGGATATTTTACCGTGCTAACTGCTTTATTCGTCTGGGTAGTAATAAGAATGCAATGCAAGTACTGAACGACACTGTCGATGGTATTTGGGCTTCACATGCCTATTATAATTTAGGCGTTTCTTATGATGAAACTAGCCACAATAAATCGAAAGCCTTAAAAGCGTTCAAGCTCGCAATATTGCTAAACAAAGGTAAAACCCACCAAGAGAAAGCACTTAAAAACCAAATAAATTTATCGGTAGGTTCAGTCTATTTAAACGCAGAAAAACTTGACCTATCTTCTAATTTTTTTAAGAAAGTATATTTAGACGCATCTATTGCACCACAAGCGCTTTATTTAAATGGCCTGGCTAAGCTTGAGCTCAATGATTTTCGTGCAGCCACTCAGTCTTGGTTTAGTGTAAAGAAATATCCTCTAGTAAATCAAAGTGTAGCAGAGGCTTTACTAGCTATTCCTTATGCTTATGAGCGCTCAGGATATATAAGTCAAACACTTGAAGCTTACTTAGAAGCTAGTAGCGCTTTTGAAACAGAACTCAAGATTATTTCTAAAATTGACGGTTTACTAAAAAAATACGGTGCTTCAAAAATACTCATAGAAGATAACAATATTGAAGGTTTAGAATGGTTTTTAGCAAAAGATGTTGTGACTAATACGATGAAAGCGACATATTTTAGCTACTTTATGAGTAACTTAGAAATCTACGACGCTGTTGAATTATATTCAGAGTTAAAAATGCTATCAGAAAGTTTGCAATTTTGGTCATCTCAATTGGAGGTGTTTAGTCAATCAATAAAAGATAAACAATCTAACTTTACCAAACAGAGTAAATTGTTTAGTGCAGCTAAAACACAGATAAAAATTGATAAGGTTTTAAATCGAATTAAAAAGATTCAAAATAAAAAAGTACTAACAAAGCCTCAAATAGATCGACTGCAAATTACTGAAATGACACATGGGGCATCTAAATTAACGAAGCGATTGACAGATCTCAAAATAAAGGCCGCCCAAGGTCGAGGGCAGTTAAAGTCGCAATATGAAATGAGCAACAAACTTAATCAACAAACAAAAACTTCAGAAAAACAGTTGAAAGCACTGATAAAAAAACTTGATGTTCAAATTACACGCCTGATCAGGGGGCAACTAGGGGTACTTAAAACGCAGATGCTAGCGAATTTTGAGCGATCTGAACAAGGTTTGGTGCATGTATTTCAGGATATTGCCGAAAGCAGTAAAAAACAAAAAAATAGATTAGATGGGCGATATAAATAATGACTTTTTTTCGACCTCTACATACCTTACTTCTTATCGTTATTATTGGGTTTGTATCAAACCCGACATTCGCAGCTAATAATAATGCCTTTATTGTAGAAATGAAAACCGAAGCGAAAACAATCGGTGATATAAGACCTGTATTTATTGTATATAAAGATAAAGAGCTACCCAAGGTATCCATTAAATACTTATTGAAACGTTATTTGAAACTATTTGAAAAAGCCAACTCTCCAGCTGTTAAAATTGACGCATTAAATAGAATAAATAATTTACGTGTTAAATATAATATTACTAATAAAAAATTAGCCATTGATAACATCAGACAAAGTAAAGTTGTATTGGATAGTTACGAAAGAATTATCGATTCTGACATTTCTTATCAGAGAGTAGATGAATTAATTTATCAGACGGCTAAAGCACAGGACTTTGTAGGAAACAACAAAGAATCAGTTAAGCGCTTAAAATTGTTAACGGGCTTATACCCAAATTCTGAGCTATACGATGAAAGTATGTTCAGGTTGGCAGAAATCCATTTTAAAGTAGGTGACTACGCCAGAGCAGAGGCTGCATACAAAAAGGTATTAACCTTTTCTAGAGGAAAAGAGTATCATCAGCGATCACGATTTAAACTTGGTTGGTCTGTTTTCAAATTAGAGCGTTATGCTGATGCTGGTAAGACAGCTATAGAAACATTAGACCAATATCCTGTTTTATCAGATGCGCTCAATATCAATGTGGTTGCTGATGGCGATCAGGAACTTGTTGACGATACCTTCAGATTACTTGCAATTATTTTCTCAAAGCAAAAAAATGCAGAAACTATAGAGGCCCTGCAGGAAACTGTTTCAAATAAACACTATGCCTTTCTATTATACGATTCGCTTTTTCGGTTTTATTTGACTCAGGATCGCTTCGAAGACAGTGCGCTCATTACTGATGCTTATACAAAGAATTATCCCACAGATTTTAATTCCTACCTTATGGCTATTAATACGATTAAAACCTATAAAAAGGGTGGGTTTGATATACAGGAGTGGCGAGCAAAAGAAAGTTTTGTAGACAGCTTCGGGATCAAAAGTTCATACTGGCCCTTACTTAAGAAGGAGCAAATACCCGTTATAAAACCGCTGGTAAACCAGTATTTGAGTGAACTTGCTCACTCTTATTATGTTCGAATGCAAAATAGTCTTAAATTAAAACCTAAAGACCCTGTCTTTTCTAATTACGCCAAGCGGTCTTCAGATTATTACCTTGAATTAGTCGAAACAAATCCTAGTCATAAAGATAATGCCCAAAACTTATATTTGGCAGCTGAAGCGCTTAACCGCTCATCGAAGTCTGAAACGGACTACTTAAATGTAATTGATATTTATGAGCAGGCTGCTTATAAATATAATAGAGGCTATGCTGTTTCAGTTAAAGCTGGGTATGCTGCGATTTTAGCTTATGACAAACTTAAAACATCTATTGATACTACGCGAAAAGTTTTATCTCCAGTGATAAATATAAAGCGGCAGTCTAGCATTGAGACTTACGCGCGAAATTTTCCTGATAATATTAATACACCCATCTTGCTGAATGATTTAGCAAATGAATTATTTACATCCCGCGACTTTATAAAAGCTAAAAAAGTTTCTTCGCAAGTTGTTGCTAGTGCAAATGCAAAACCAGATGTTTTATTCTCAAGCTGGTTGGTTAATGCGCATAGCGCCTTTGAGTTACAACAGTATGTGACAGCAGAGAAGGCTTACCTCGCGGCACTCAGCTTTAAACGCACCAAAGGGAAGGTTGTTTTGCAGGAGCGTTTAGCTGCCTCAATTTATAAGCAGGCAGAAACCGAACTTAATCCAGAGCTTAGTGCAGAGTTATATCTTAGAGTCGTAGATGTCGCTCCAGAATCAACAATCGTTCCTCAAGCTTTATATGATGCTTCGAGCCAGTTATTAGTTTCAAAAAAATGGGGGCAAGCTATCGCTACACTTAATCATTTTCAATCAGCTTTTCCAGAACATGAGCTTCATGCTGAGTCATCTGAAAAGTTAATCTTTGCCTATACTGAAAATAATGAGTTTATCTCAGCCGCCGAAATACTTGTGGCGGTGTCTAATAAATCACTAGATAAGGTGAAGTCATCTAATTATCTTTATCGAGCGGCGGACTTATATTATAAGAATGGTTTTGAGTATGAGGGGGTTCAATTATATGAGAAGTTTACTAATAAGTATGGTCAAGAATTTGATCTCAATATTGAAGCACAAAGTTTAATTGTTCAGTTTAATGAGAGCGCAGGCAATAAAAAAGTTGCACGTGTATGGAAGAACAAGCTTGTTAAATATGAAAATAAGGACTTGTCTAAACGAACAGATCGCTCTGCCTTTATAGCTTCGAATATCGCTTTGTCATTAGCGATGCAAGATTTTGAACAATTTGAAAGTTATAAATTAACCTTGCCGCTTAAGAAATCTTTGGCCAAGAAGAAAACGTTATTAACGGATGCTGTACATAAATTTGAGTCTTTAGTTGATTATGAGGTCGCAGAAGTTATTTCAGCCTCAACCTATCAAATTGCACAGGTTTATCGTGCACTAGCTCAAGATCTTATGCTCTCAGAGCGACCAGCAGAGCTGAATGAATTACAACTTGAACAATATAATATTTTGTTAGAAGAGCAGGCGTACCCATTTGAAGAGCAAGCTTTAGATATTTATAAAATTAATGTATCTAAAGTTCCAGATGGACAGTTTGATGAATGGATAAAACTTAGCTATAACGTTCTTGAAGAAATGAACCCTGCTGAGTACAAACGTGAATTCAAGGAGGCTTCTCATGCTACAAGTATTTATTAAGGAAACACTTTATAAAATAACGCCTTTGCTATTGGTTTTGTTAATATTGTCAGCCTGCGCAAATAAAGTTCAAAAGCCAGAAGTGGTTGTAAATATTATTGATACAGCTAAACCAGTTATAACAAAAGCGCATCAAGCAGAGTACGACAACGCGCTCGATTTGATGAAAGCAAAATCTTATGACGATGCGCTTAGTATTTTCATCGATTTAACCAATGTTTACCCTAAGTTAGCGGGCGCCTATGTTAACTTAGCTTTAATCTATAGAGCTAAGTCTGATGATACTAAAGCTGATCTAAGTATTAACAAAGCATTAGAAATTAACCCTAACAATGTTGATGCGCTTATTCAGATGGCGGCATCAAGCCAAAAGAATGGAGCATTTAAAGACGTCCAGAAGTATCTGCTAACCGCTGAGGCTATTGATAGCACTAATGATGTCGTGCAATATAATTTAGCTGTTTTATACGAGTTATATCTTCAGCAATATGATGATGCAATTGATCACTATGAACATTATGTAGCGTTAACTTCTAATGACGATAAAGAAACCGTAAAACGTTGGATTAAGCTGTTGGAGAAAAAATGAAACACAACTTTTTACTTCTCACATTAGTATTATTTGTCCATTCTGGGTTTGCTTATAGCGAAGACTCAGCTGATGTTCAGACCATGAAAGAGGTCTCTATTATTGGTAATGCCGAATTACCCTCTACAAGTTTCGATTTGCCCTGGAGACTACCGAGTGTTGATAAAAGGGAAGACCAGTCTCCCTTAAAGAAAGTGCCTGGGCTATTAGTGCCTATCGAACCTTTTAGATACAAACAACAAATACACTTTTCTAGGTATTTAGAGGTTGATACCTCCCATTTTACTGCTAAATAATTACTTATTAAATATTTTTAAATACTAATAAAGACGAAGTATGCATTATAAATAATAATATTTGTTTACAATAGCCATTTATACAAGGATCTAAACAGATGAATTTAAATCGTTTTCAGGAGATTATACAATGACAGAAACAGTGGTACGTTTTTTTCAAGAGGGTGGTTTTTTTATGTACCCGATCGCTGTTATTTTGGTAATTGGTTTAGCAATTGCTCTTGAGCGGTGGTTTTATTTATCTTCTGCAAAACGATCAAATAGAGCTGCCTTTGATCAAGGGATATTACCTATATTACGTAAACGTGATTATAAGTCTGCTTTAAAATTTTCAAACGAATCACAAACTGCCATTGCCGCAATTATGGGTGCTGGTCTCAGTCGTTTAGTTAATGGTAGTCGTCGTGATGATGTAGAGTTTGCCATGGAAGAAGGGCTAATGGAGACATTGCCGCGCCTTGAAAAAAGAACACCATACTTAGCTACACTCGCGAATGTTTCTACTTTACTAGGCTTACTCGGAACAATCATCGGTCTAATTGCGGCCTTCACCGCTGTTGCTAATGCTGATCCTGCAGAAAAAGCATCGTTATTATCACAAAGTATCTCTGTAGCAATGAATACAACCGCTTTTGGTTTGATGGCAGCGATTCCGTTATTATTATTTCATGCTGTTCTACAAACTAAAACAAATGAAATTGTTGATAGTTTTGAAATGGCAGGGGTAAAACTTCTCAATTTAATTTCTGAGCAAACAACGAAAGACTAAGGATTAGGTACTCGATGTTAAGCCGTATTGATGAATTTTAATCAATACGATCTCTGATAAAATTAAGCTAAGCGAATGTTTTTATGGCAAGAAGGAAGCACAGAAAACTCGTCCAACCAGTAGAACTTGATATTACTGCGTTCATGAATTTGATGATCGTATTAGTACCTGTTTTATTATTGAGCATGGTTTTTACTCAAAATGCAGTTCTAGATTTGAATTTTCCTGCGATGGATGAAAGCAAAATCCCCCCACTAAATGAGAAATTGCAACTTCAATTGATTGTACGTGAAAATGGGATGAACATTGCTGATACAAAAGCTGGTTTAATCAAGCATATCCCTAAATTAAATGGTCAATATGATTTTGAGGCTTTGTCTGAAATTTTAAAGTTGCTTAAATCTAAGTTACCGAATAAAACAGATATAACACTTCTGCTTGCTGAGAATATAGATTACCAAACGTTGGTATCAACCATGGACACCACACGTTCTTATCCTGCTGTAGTTGCTGCAAGTTTAGTAGAGGCAGAGCTGTTTCCTGATATCTCAATTGGTGACGCGCCGGAGTTGAATCAATGAAATTATCTCGACGCGCGAAAAGAATGCAACGACATCAACGTCGTACCTCAAATTCAGCTAGTTTAAACCTTGTGTCCCTAATGGATATTTTTACTATTTTGGTTTTTTTCTTGATGGTAAATTCATCTGACGTAAAAGTTTTGCAGCAGGATAAGTCTGTTGTTTTGCCAAACTCAACTGCTGAGCAACAACCAAAAGACACCATTGTAATTACAATTTCGGGCCAAAATATATTGGTTCAAGGTAGGGCTGTTGCAAGAATAGATTCACCGTTAGATAAAGACATTATTAAAAACCTTAAAACAGAGTTAGATTATCAAGCTAATCGTAGAGTGAAACCTTTAGAAGATGATTTCAAAGGCTTTCCTGTTACTTTAATTGCAGATAAAGCAACGCCATACAAGTTATTGAAGAAAATTATGGCGACTTGTACTGAGGCAAAATATACCCAGGTTTCATTAGCCGTATCTAAGACCCCTAAACCCAAGGCAGATGCTTGATGAGTGAGTCACAAGATCGATTAATGCTGCCTTGGACTTCTGAAGGAAAAGAAAGTCTTCGCTTCAAAACCATTTTATTTATTCTTTTTATACTACTTCTAGTTCTTTCGGTGTGGATTCCTTCGATCACGCTACCTGAAAAAGATAGAAAAACATTAGAGAAATTACCACCTCAATTAGCTAAGTTAATTAAAAAAATTGAGAAACCTAAACCAGTTAAAAAAGTTGAACAAAAAAAGAAAGAAATTAAGAAAAAAATAGAAAAGAAGCCTAAGCAAAAAAAAGATAAACCGAAAGCAAAACCAAAGAAAAAGACGCCTGTTAAAATTCGTAAACCGAAGCCTCAGGTTAAAGCTAAAACACCAGAGTTAAAGCGTAAGGTTAAAGCAGCGCGTGAAGTTGCTAAAAAGTCTGGGTTATTAGCTTTACAGGATGACCTTGCAGACCTTCGAACAACAGTTAATGTGTCAGCACTAAATAAAAAAGCGGCACCTAGAAGAGCAAAAACGATTGCGGCTAAAGCGACTGGCGGCTCAAACTCACAACAGGTATTAGCTAGAAGCTCAGGAATTAAAACAGACGGCCTTACTGCCCCCGCTGAGACGGTCGCTCTTGCAAGTATTTCAGGTGCTGAACTCGATGAAACATTAGATGAACAAGCATTAGCGAAGGCCGAAGCTGAAGCTGCATCGCGAGTTAAATACCGAAGCGAGAAAAGCATAAACTTGATTGTTGAAAGATTAAAGGGCTCTTTAATTACGCTCTATAACAGAGAGAAAAGAAAAGACCCTTTCTTAGAAGGATTGCTTGTAGTTGAAGTGGTTATTGAGCCAAGTGGCTCGGTATCTTCTTGCCGTGTTATTTCATCTGAGCTAAATCATGAGGTGCTTGAAAAGAAAATGGTTAATAGAATCTACCTAACAGACTTTGGTCCTGAAGATGTAGAGCAAACCACTAAGAACATACCTTTTGCTTTTAAAACCTAACATTTGAATGTGTTGTTAATGTCCGCTTATTAGATGGACATTATACAGTAGCGCTTAAGAAAACATTCAATGCTTATATTATTTTAATTCTAGGAAGTTCAGATTGTTCAATAGATACTTTTTCAATGGGGGCTATGACTTTAGCCTCACCGCTTACAACCAGCTCTGAGTCTTGGTTTGTAACTTCGCAGTTGATAAGCACTCTGTGACGTTCTAGCTTATCTTTAATCGTTAATTTCACGGTCAATGTGTTTCCAATTTCAACTTTACGATCAAACTTTAATTGTTGTTCAAGATATATCGTACCTGGGCCTGGGATCACATTCGAAATTGCTGCAGTAATAACAGACTCAGACCACATGCCGTAACCAATATCGGCTTTTAGTAAATCTTTTTTAACGGCATCAAGTTCAAGGGATTGAGGGTTTATATCGGAAGACGCCGCAGCAAACAAAACCAATTGTTCTTCGGTTAACGTTTTAGTGAACGTGGCGAAATCGCCGATATGTAATTCATCATAAGTGATATTTTCTAATACACGCATAGAGTTTTGACATCTCGTTAGTTAGATTGCAATCTATTAAGGATAGGCTAGAATCTGCTCGAATCAAAAGTCTTCGAGATTAAATGTTAAACTAATTGCACTTTTTTAATTAATTTCCCTTAAATAGCCTATTTTGTAGTAACCAATGTCTGATACAAATATTTTAAACACTGAAAATTTAAATAAATTATTCGCCAGTTTGCACCTTGATATCCAACTCTGTATGTACACAGACAAAATACGCTTCGCGCATAAAGTGCGCAAAATCCGCTCAATGCAACTTCCAGATAAGCAAACTGAAGCGTTTGAACGGCTTTACTCCGAAGTATCCTTAGCGAAAGACAAGCTATTAAAGCGTGAAGCACATCAGCTTTACATTAGCTATCCTGAGCAATTACCTGTATCCCAGCGTGCAGAAGATATTGTTTCAGCGATTAAGAATAATCAGGTTGTTATTGTTGCGGGCGAAACTGGCTCGGGAAAAACAACGCAATTACCAAAAATATGCTTAGAAGCTGGTTTAGGTCGTAAAGGTTTGATTGGCCACACCCAACCTAGGCGATTAGCTGCAAGAACCGTTTCACAGCGTATTGCAGAAGAAATGAAGGTTGATTTAGGTGGTGTCGTTGGTTATCAAGTTCGGTTTACTGATCAAGCTTCTGATGAAACACTAATTAAAGTAATGACTGACGGGATTTTGCTTTCAGAGATCAAGCGTGATCGTTATCTAAATAAGTATGACGCAATTATTATCGATGAGGCTCATGAGCGCAGCCTTAATATCGATTTTTTACTAGGCTATTTAAAGCGGCTTCTAGTTAAGCGTCCTGAGCTTAAATTAATTATAACGTCGGCTACGATAGATGTTGACCGTTTTTCAACTTATTTCACTGGAGCACCAATTTTTTCTGTTACGGGGAGAAGTTTTCCTGTTGATGTGCATTACCGACCAGCTATTCAAGAAGGGGAGGATGCTCCGGAAAATGGTTTATCGTTAATAAATCAAATTACAGATGTAGTAGAGGAAATATTTGTCGAAGAAAAAGAACGCAGTTGGGGGATTGGCGATATATTAATTTTTTTACCTGGTGAGCGTGAGATTCGTGAAATATCTAATCAACTTCGTGATGAAAATTGGCGAGATACAGAAGTTTTACCTCTTTACGCGAGGCTTGGGAATAAGGATCAGAATAGGGTATTTCAATCTCATGCAGGCCGACGCATAGTTTTAGCAACAAATGTTGCTGAAACATCTATCACCGTCCCAGGTATTCGGTACGTCATTGACCCAGGCACGGTAAGAATGTCTCGGTATAGTGTACGCTCTAAAATACAGCGCTTACCTATTGAAGCGGTTTCACAGGCGAGTGCAAACCAAAGAAAGGGCCGGTGTGGCCGTATTGCAGAAGGGGTTTGTTATCGGCTTTACAGTGAAGAAGACTTTCTAAGCCGCTCTGAATTTACAGACCCTGAAATACTTAGAACCAATCTAGCTGCGGTTATTCTTAAAATGATGGACTCTGGTATTGGTGAAGTCAGTGAGTTTGAATTTATTGACCCACCTGATAACCGTTTATGGAGTGATGGTTATAAATTACTTCATGAGCTAGAAGCTGTTGATGAAAAACGCAATATTACAAAGTCAGGTCGACAACTTGCTACGCTGCCTGCAGATCCTAGATTAGGGAAAATGTTGCTTAGTGCAGCCACGAATGGCTCTTTAGAAGAAGTGCTTATTATCGTGAGTGGTTTAAGTATTCAAGATCCCAGAGAGCGACCTAGCGATAAGCAACAAGCGGCTGACCAAGCGCATGCACCCTATAAAGATCCAGAGTCAGACTTTATGGCTTATTTGAATCTTTGGAATCAGTATGAAAAAGAGCGACAAGAGCTTAGTAGTAATCAGTTAAAGCGTTATTGTCAAAAGAACTTTCTTTCATTTATGAGAATGCGGGAATGGCGTGAAATACATCGCCAATTACATCTTGCATTGAAAGAAATGAAATATGCGACCAACACACAAGAGGCAAGTTACGACACAATACACCAAGCATTACTAAGCGGTATGCTTGGTCATGTTGGCCGTCATGAAGAAAAGCGTGAATACTATGGCTGTAGAAATAGAAAGTTTAATTTATTTCCGGGGTCTGCATTAAATAAAAAACGCCCTAAATGGGTGTTTTCTGCTGAAATTATCGAAATTCAGCAAGTATACGCGCGTAATAATGCGAAAATAGACCCCGCATGGATTGAACCTCTAGCACCGCATTTAATTAAAAAGTCTTGGTCTGAGCCTATTTGGAAATCAAAGAGAGCTCAGGTGATTGCTAATGAGAAAGTGACCTTGTACGGATTAGAAATTATTTCTAATCGTCCTGTTAATTTTAGTAAAATAGATCCCGTTATTTGCCGAGACATTTTTATAAGATCTGGGCTTGTTGATGGCGAATATAAAAGTAATATTAGCCCTCTACGTAAAAATAAAGCGTTAATACAAAATCTAGAAGAGATGGAAGACCGTACCCGAAGACGGGACATGCTTGTTGATGACGAAACTGTTTATGATCTATATCAGAAGCGTATTCCTGAACATATCGTTAGTGGAGCAAGTTTTGAAAAGTGGTTTAAGAAATTATCAACGTTAGATAAAGATAAAATCTGTTTCACTAAGCAGGACTTATTAAGAGGGAACGCGCCGGAATTCGATGCGTCTTTATACCCAGCTCAGATCGAAACGAATGGAATTCGTTTACCTTTAAGTTATCAATTTGACCCTGGTACGGAAGAAGATGGTGTAACCATCTCTGTTCCAGTGAATGCAATAAGGCAGCTCACCGCTAGCCGACTTGAAAAACTAGTGCCAGGTCTATTGCGTGAAAAATGCATTAATCTTATTAAAAATTTACCTCGCACTATTCGAAGAAAGTTCGTACCGGTTCCTGATGTTGTTGACTCAATTTTACCTAAAATTGAAAGTTCTAAAGCACCTTTACTTGAAGCCCTCGCATTAGAGCTAAAACGAAAAACTCTAGTGGAAGTGCCTTACGAAGTTTGGGATTTGGAATTACTTGAGAATCACCTGCGTTTTAATATACAAATTGTAGATAATGCAGGGAAAGTGATCGAGCAGGGTCGTGACTTATTGAGTGTAGTGCACAAAGTTGAACATTTGATAGATAAGGTCCCTGCAGACGCTAATCATCCAACCTCTGAGAATGAAAAAATTAAGTGTTGGGATTTCGATAAATTAGACTCGGAGGTTGCGGTCGTTCAAACGGGTATTGAGATGTTGATGTACCCAGCTTTAAAGGATTGCGGTACATATGTAGAAAAGGTTTTATGCTCCAATGATCTACAAGCGAAACAGTTAAGCAATTACGGTGTCGCTAGACTTTTATCTTACAAATTAGCACCACAAATAGAGCTATTTAAGAAAGAGGTTAAGCACTACAAAGAAATGGCGCTTTTGTATTCACCGGTAGGTCAAGCTAAACGTTTATATGATGATTTTCTAATTAGCGCGATTACTAACCATTTTTTAAGTGAAAACAAACCAATTTATACTCAAATTGAATTTGACTCAGTTTTTGAAGCTGGGCGTAGTGACTTTATGTTATCTGTTTCTGAGTTTGCTGAGCTCGTGCATATAATTCTTAAAAAATACCATTTATTAATGAAAAAGCTAAAAGGTAAAGTTAGCTTGTCTGTTGCGATACCAATGAGTGATTTACAAAGCCAGATTAGTCATCTCATCTATGATGGTTTTTTGTCGTCGACACCCATTACTTACTTGGAAAGGATGCCGTTTTATCTTGAAGCTTGCGCGTTACGTTTAGAAAAGATGCCTCGTGAAATGGCTAATGAAAGACGATATGTTCCTGTTCTTCGTGAGTGGTGGGAAAATTACCAAACCCGAAAACAGAAATTAGAGGCACAAGGGATATGGGATGACGAACTTGTACGCTTTAGGTGGTTGGTCGAAGAACTACGTATTTCATGGTATGCACAAAACCTAAAGACTGCAGAACCTGTTTCGGAGAAACGATTAAATAAACAATGGGCCTTAGTTTGTCGTGCTTGACCGTTTATTCTCCGGTGTTGGCTAAATTTTAGTTGCCTTATTTGTGTGTCAAAAGTAGTCTCCTTTATATAGGTTCGTCATCTTAAAAATGCGGTTAATAAGTTATGGAAGAGGTAAGTATGATCAAGGCAGCAATTAGTGGAACAGGCCTTTACACGCCAAAAGAGTCAATTTCTAATGAAGAGCTGGTTGAATGCTTTAACCTTTACGTGAATAATTTTAATACTACAAATGCTGATAAAATAGAAAAGGGTGAACTTGAAGCACTTCAGGAGTCTTCAGCCGCATTTATCGAGAAAGCATCGGGCATTAAGAGTCGATATGTGATGAATAAATCAGGCATTCTTGACCCAGAAGTTATGCACCCATTATTACCTGAACGTAGTAATGATGAACCTAGTATTTTATGTGAAATGTCGGTAGCTGCGGCGAAAGATGCATTAAAAAATGCAAACCGCAGTGTGGAGGATATTGACGCAGTAATTGTTGCATGTTCGAACTTACAACGGGCCTACCCAGCAGTATCAGTCGAAGTACAACACTATTTAGGCGTTGAAGGGTTTGCTTATGATATGAACGTTGCTTGTTCTTCAGCTACCTTTGGTTTACAAGCTGCTTTGAATGCGGTTCAAACAGGTTCAGCGAAAGCAGTTTTACTTATTAACCCTGAAATTTGTACTGCGCATTTAAACTTTCGTGATCGAGATAGTCACTTTATTTTTGGTGATGTCTGTACTGCGGTAATCGTAGAAAGGCAGGATAATATTGCCTCAGACGACTCTTTTGAAGTAATAAGCGCAAAATTAAAAACTCAATTCTCTAACAATATTAGAAATAATTTTGGATTTTTAAATCGTACAGCGCCAGGTTCTGAAGGGGATATAGATAAACTTTTTGTGCAACAGGGTCGGAAAGTATTCAAAGAAGTATCACCAATGGTAGCAAAAATGATCTCTGACCACTTGGCAGAGAATGATTTACTTGCCAGCGACTTGAAACAGATGTGGTTGCATCAGGCTAATTTAAGCATGAATCAATTAATTGCCAAACGTGTATTAGGTCGCCCTGCCGATAGTGAAGAGGCGCCTGTTATTTTAGATGAATATGCGAATACCAGTTCTGCGGGGTCAATTATTGCGTTTCATAAAAATCGTGATAAGTTAAAGTCAGGTGATATTGGTGTGATTTGCTCATTCGGTGCAGGTTATTCAGTTGGCAATATAATTTTAAAAAAACACTAAGTAGAGCTTAATTTTAATGAAAATTTTTACAAAACTTCGAGCAATGACAAAAGACCTAATATTAGTTGTAATTAGCCTTGCGTCGCTTTATAGCTCTTTTTGTATTGCAGAGACTTACGAAGAGTTAGACTATTTTGAGTCGGTTAATCGTACAGTTTTTAAATTCAACGACCAAGCAGACCAATACCTACTAAAACCTGCGGCACAAGCGTATAAATTCGTCACGCCTACTGTCGTAGATAAAGGCATTACAAATATCTTTAATAATCTAGGTGATGTAGAAACGTTTGTAAATTCGCTTTTCCAAGCAAAATTCCATAATGCTATTGTTACATTGAACAGGGTGATTTATAACACCACCTTTGGTCTTGGGGGTATTTTTGATGTTGCAACCTCATTTGGCTTGATCAATACAGAAGAAGACTTCGGTCAAACTTTAGGTTATTGGGGTTACGAAAATAGTACTTACCTAATGCTCCCTTTTTTAGGGCCTTCAACAGTGAGAGACCTTTCTGGTTTTTTGGTAGATAGAACCTTCGAGCCTTTGCAGTATATCGATGATATACACGAGGATACGATTTATCTTGCAACCGGGATAAAACTAGTTGATAAACGTGCAGATCTCTTAGGTGCTGAAAATTTAATCTTTGGTAGCGATCGTTATAGCTTTATCCGGAGTGCATATTATCAGAATAGAGCTTTTTTAATTAATGATGGCGTGGTAGATGATCCATTCTCAGACGATGAGTTCGAAGATTATGATGATTTTTGATTATCACGTCGCATGGTTTATTTTAAAATTTAACCGCTCATAATTGGCGATTCTTAATGAAAAAGTGCCAAACCTTTCACACTTCGCTTAGCTATAACATTACTTCACAATCCTATCACTAAGCGAAACATTCTTTTCAGGTTTATTGGCCTATAGTTATATTCATTGTAATTCTTTGAATAATAAGAACGTAATGGAGTTAACTATTTGAAAAACCCATTTGAAAAGCATAAAAAATCAATGGCTAATGCTACGTCTTTTGAGCAATGGAAAGATGCTGCCCAAACACTTGATGCGCTTGAGAACAAAAGCTCATGGAAAGAAAATATAGCATCAGATGTCTATAACTATGATCTTTTGTCTGATCGTTATCTTTTGCTAAAAAAATTGAAAGAGCAGAAAGACGTAGAAGGGCTGTATAGAGCGTTACGTGAAGGCTTGCACCATGATCTTGGTAATATGGGTGATGTACGTCTTTACCAACAGTGTCATTTTGGTACAAAAACGCTGATTGAAAACTATGTAACAGAGGTTTGCTCTTGCTTAGATTTTGTGTGTGATAATAATTTAAATGATTTAACCTCCGCTAAGAAACTCGATTTATTTAAAGATATTCTACTCAGTTTTGGTCGCCCTGCGCTTTTATTAAGTGGTGGAGCATCTTTGGGGGTTTTTCATATCGGTGTCGTGAAAGCATTATGGGAACAAGGTCTATTACCTCAAGTAATTAATGGTTCTAGTTCAGGGTCTATTATTGCGGCAGCTCTAGGCTCGCATACCGATGAAGAAATTCCGTCATTATTCGATCCAAATGTCCATAATATGAAGGCATGGCGATGGATGGGCTTACTTAACGGTGTTAAAGGAAAAGGGTTTATGGACCAACGCCAGCTACAAAACTATATACGTAGCTATGTTGGTGAATATACAATGCAAGAGGCATATGAAAAAACAGGACGAAGTGTCAATATAAGTGTATCTCCGGTACAGCACCATCAAAAAGCTAGGTTACTTTGTGGTTACACCTCTCCGTACATTTTATCATGGAGTGCCGCGTTAGCATCATGCGCGGTTCCTGCCATTTTTCCGCCAGTTAAGTTGCTTAAAAAGGATTCTGAAGGCCGTAATGTACCTTATATGCCTCGCTTAAGGTGGGTTGACGGAAGTATGGTAAGTGATCTGCCTGTAGAGCGTTTAATGCATCTGTATGACGTTAATTATACTATTGTTAGTCAAACCAACCCTCATGTAGTGCCGTTCTTAGATACATCGACGAGCCCTGGTAAACGTAACTTTTGGAAAATGCCTGGAGCGTTATTAAAGGCCGAGGCTGCATTTCATGGAAAAGCTGTTTGTGATTATGTTCGACAGCACACCAACTCAGAGGTCGTTAGACAAATTTCTGGGCATTGCTATTCAATTATGTCACAGAACTATTATGGTGATGTTACGGTAGCGCCGAGGTATAAACTTGGGCACTACTTGAAAGTTTTAAGCAACCCTGAGCCTAAGTTTATCAAGGAGATGATGTTAGAGGGTGAGCGGGCAACGTGGCCAAAGATTTCTATGATTCGTACACACTCTAAAATTAGCAAAACATTAGAAAACTGCATATCTCGATTAAAAGCCGACGTAAGAACGCACCGCGCTACGTTAAGCTCTATTGCTTAGTGAATTTTGCTCTATAGAAAAAATGTATTAATTGGCCATTTGGGTAAGAACCTCTTTACATTATAAATGTAAAAGCTTGTTTGCTGACGTAAGCTCGCAAGCAAATAGCCTCTTAATATGATATTTGATGCTTCATGCCGACTTGCTTTTCCTTATCGCTATAATTAAGCTTGACCACTCTTAAAGAACAACTGGCATAACAACTTCATGTATCTAGACTACTTTGGTCTTAAAGAACGTCCATTTTCAATTGCACCCGATCCGCGCTACTTATATATGAGTGAACGTCACCGAGAGGCTTTGGCGCATCTTTTGTATGGCGTTTCTGGCCAGGGTGGCTTTATTGTTTTAACGGGTGAGGTGGGGACGGGTAAAACAACAATATGTCGTTGCTTTTTAAATCAGGTACCAGCGAATACTGACGTCGCCTTTATAATTAACCCCAAGCTATCTGCAAGAGAGCTTATGGCATCAATATGTGATGAATTAAAGATCACATATCCTCCTTCAGCGTCCATTAAAATTCTTAATGATCTAATAAATAAATATTTATTAGCTGCACATGCAGATAACCGGCATACCGTGCTAATTATTGATGAAGCACAGAACCTAAGAATAGATGTACTGGAGCAGTTACGGCTACTTACTAACTTAGAGACATCAGAAAAAAAGCTACTTCAAATCATCTTGCTAGGCCAACCTGAATTACGTGATATGTTGGCGCAAAACGAACTTCGGCAATTAGCTCAACGAGTTACCGCGAGGTACCACTTACATGAATTAAATAAAGTGGAAGTGGGCGCCTATACGCAATGTCGCTTAGCTGTAGCTGGTAGACGTGGGCGCTTATTTACTATCAAAGCAATTAATACCTTATTTAAGTTAAGTGGTGGTGTACCAAGATTAATTAACTTAACCGCTGATCGAGCATTACTTGGCGCCTATGCTAGTCAATCAGAAATGGTAGAAGCACATCATATTAAAAGTGCTTATCGTGAAATACAGGGCGAGAAAGTAAAAAAGCCGTTTAATTTTAGCGTTAATCAAGTATGGTTTTTACCCCTAGCTATTATGTTCTTGGTTGTCGGGGCCGGCATCATGTTAAGCTTTAACAAAATTAATGTGACTCAATTGGAACCAAATTTTGCACCAATAGCTGATAAGCTTGATGATGACTCTCAATCATCTCCCACAATTTATAATAAACCACAGCTAGATCATATTGTACCTGCTACTCATGTCAGCCAAAATTTATCAAACAAACCTGAAACCGAACTACATCAAATATCTCAAAATGGAAACCCTTCTTATATTGAATCTATCTCCAGCTTAAAACAGCACAAAAATGATAAATTTAATGCCTATAAGTCTATTTTTAACCAATGGAATGTTAATTATACAAATGAACCCTTTATGCTGGCATGCGAATTTTCTGAGCTGTATGGGTTACGTTGTTTACACAAAAATGGAAACTGGCGAAGTGTTTTGAAATTAAATCGTCCTGCGGTGTTAACTTTAATATCTGATTACGGTGAGACACTCTATATTTCATTGCTCGCAATACGAGGTGACGATGCTTATATTACTCATCAAGATAAAGCTTTTTGGGTAGGGTTAGACGAGCTAGACAAATACTGGCTTGGTGAATATTCTATCGTATGGAAATTACCTCCCTATCAGTCAAACATTATCAAACCAGGACAGAAAAAAGAAGAGGATTGGGCTAGTGCAAGTCTTGATACGATAAATCGCAATACGCGAATCGGCTCTCAAAACTCGCATCGAAAAATTAAAGAAGAACCTTTAGATACTAAGTTAAAACGTTTTCAGCTTAAGTCAGGGCTCATACCAGATGGAATTCTAGGTAGCATGACGCTTATCCATATAAATACGAAATTAAAGCTGGACCATCCAACATTGTTGGGTGGGGCGTAGGGAGTTATTTATGTCTTATATACTCGATGCATTGAAGAGATCTGAGCAGGAACGGCAACAAGACAAAATGCCGAGTTTTTCTGCTGAGAGTATGATTATGCAATCCAGTCATAAAAAAACTCATTGGTGGCCTTACGCTCTAATTATTGTACTAACTTTAAACGTGCTAGCTTTATTGTTTTTTAATCGGGGTTCGATAAACGAACCAGAGTTAAGAACGAAAACCGAAGCATTAAATTCTGAAATATCAACTCAAACAAAACTGACTTCACCTGCTGCAGTTTCAATTAGCCAAAGAAGAGCACCTCCAGAAAATGTGGTTAAAGAGCGTCAATATATTCAACCATTAGAACAAGCGCAACAAAAACATATCTCAAAAAACTGGCAGCAATCTAAAAATATAGAAAAAATAAAAGATGATCATTTATATGGAACAATTGTTGATGAAGGTTTGCTGATTGAGCCTAAGACAAGCAGGTCACAACGAACAATAGCTCCTGCTGTTGATCTGAATATTGACGCTAATAGCTTTGAAGTACCTATTCAGATTAACCCATCTTATTCGCCTAAAGAAAATGTTTATATAAATCCTAATGCTGATGAAGAAGCTAAGAGCGAAGTAAGTGTTAATTCGGATAATTTCATAGAAGTACCATTGTTAACTGACCTTGCGGTAAGTTTTCAAAAAAGTGTCCCGGAATTAACATTCAATAGTCATATTTACTCAGATAAACCTAGCCAGAGGCGCGTTATGATAAATGATTACTATTTAAAACAGGGTGAGTCTTTCGATGGCATTCAGCTGCTAGAAATTGGTGAGGCATTTATCAAGGTCAGTAAAGACGACACCATATTTAAACTTCCTGTTCTAAGAGACTGGGCTGGCAGATAGCGGTAGCTATCTAACGAACACCTTTTAAAATTGCTAGCCAACGCCAAATACTCAAGATACTTGATAAGGTTGATGCGACATAAGTCATCGCTGCAGCACGTAGTATTTTTTTAACTGCCGGTAGGTGTTCCTTGGGTAAATAGTTGCCTTGTTCAATAATAGGGTACGCTTTTTTAAAGCTTGCATCCCATTCCATTGGAAGAATTATAAATTGAAATAAAACTGATATGAATAAAGCGATAATACCAGCAAATATACTAACAAGGCCTATTTGAGGGATTTTAAATATTGCGATAAGTATCGGGCAAAGACTAATAAGTCCGATTGATAATTTTTCTATTATGATAGCGATTGGGGTATATTTTTGTCTAAGTTTGGTAATGGGTTCATCTAAATAATATTGAATCGCATGTCCGACTTCGTGGGCAGCAATTGTGACTGCACTGACTGATCGTCCATCATAATTTTCGGGGCTTAAGCGCACCATTTTCTCATGCGGGGAATAATGGTCTCCCCCTTGGGTCGTTCTTTCAACTTTTACGCCCTCAAGGTTGAATCGGTTAATAAGGTGTTCAGCAAACTCAGCACCTGTACCTGGCATTTCAGGAAGCGGTGATGCGTTTTTTTTAATGGTACGCTTTATCCAGAAGCTAGGAAATATAACAATAAATAATACAATTAAAACAATAATATAAAGCATAAATTTAATAAACTACATTAAGGATTTATATGTTTGTACAAAGCATACAACCAAGATTTGCAGAGACAGATGCTCTGGGACATATCAATAATGCCGTATTACCCGTTTGGTTTGAACAGGCACGCACACCTATTTTTAAGTTATTTATTCCTAAACTTGATGTAAATAAGTGGACGTTAATACTTGCCAGAATTGAAGTTGAATTCGTGCAAGAGATATTTTATGGGACGGATGCTGAAATACGTACCTTCATTGAAAAAATAGGTACTAGTTCTTTTGTTTGTTACCAAGAAGCTTGGCAAAGTGAAAAGTTAGTCGCAAAAGGTAGGGCGGTGATGGTTCATTTTAATCATACAAGCAAAAAATCAATGCCCATTCCTGAGCTAATTAAAGAACAGTTAAGTGAGCACTTTGTTCCAAACAGCGAAGTTAAATCGACTGTTAATTAATTATCCCAAGCGTTTCGAGATTTCCATGTATTTTATTACTGCATCTTCAGGGAATAATAAGTTACTGCCTTCTTTAACTGAGGGCAATAAGCTTTCTCTCGCGTAACGTTTTACAGTTGATTCTGGTTGACTAAGCATTTTACAAACATCTGCTAATGATAATAATTTCGCATCACCGGCCATATTTAAACTCCAACGTGTACATATTTAATTTCATGTTATCGAAAAATAAGTATAGTCGAGCATTATTGCATTGCACGTGAAACGACATAATAATGTAAAGAATTTTAAGTATATATTGCCGCTAAACTGGCACAAATTGTCATCACAAATAAAAATGATTTTAAGAATTTTGGGCTGATGTTAATTGTTATTTTTACAGCGAGGTGAGCCCCTAGCATTGAGCCAACAGCGAGTATAAGTCCAGGCAGCCACATAATTTGATCTCGAAGTACGAATATAACCAAAGCAAGAAGGGTAAAGGCGGCAGTGCAAACCATTTTTAATGCGTTGGCTCGTACAAGGTCGTAACGTAGGCTGCCCGCAATGGCAGCAATTAGAATAAACCCAACTCCTGCTTGTACAAAACCACCGTAAAAACCGGCTAAAAGAAGCATTGGGATAGATTGCTTGGAGCCTAATACTGTATTAGGAGTCGTTCCATCTGGCGGGGATATAACAGAGGGCTTAATTAGAATAACACCCGCCATAATAATCATAGCAATTAACAGTGTTGGTTTTAAATACTCATTCGGTAAATAAGAAGCTAGTACTGCACCTGCAATACCGCCAATAAGTGTTGTGAGGATAATCATTTTAATGTCTGGAATGTCGAGCTTACCGTGCTTCTTAAACCCTTTTGCTGCAGTCAAAGATTGAAGTAAAACACTTACACGGTTTGTTGCATTAGCGATGTCTGCAGGCAAGCCCAGCACCATTAGCGCTGGGATAGTTAGGTTTGAACCACCACCTGCCATGGTATTGATAATTCCCGCTAGAAAGCCTGTTGTAATTAATATACAAATGAAAAAAAAGTTTAGCTCATACATTTTTATAGACCAGTAATGTAGATGAAATTAATTGATCCTAGTGTGCCGCCGCATGGTAACCTAATATCCTTTTACGCACACTGAGACAATATGAAAATTAGATATGGATAAGGCTGTTATCGATCAACACTATTTATTATTAACTGATAAGTTGGAATCGAAAGTTAAAATTTGCTTGGAAAAGGCAGAGCAACAATACCGACAACCGTTTGGTTATCAGAATATTGAAATTAATCTTAGAGGTCGTGCTGCCGGTCAAATTAGATACGGTTACTTATCGAGAGTAGGGGGAAGTATTTCTAATGCTGCGCGTGATTTACCCATTTTAAGGTTTAATCCCTATCTTTTAACGAAATATAAAGAGACGTTTATCGACCAAGTTGTTCCGCATGAGTGTGCACACCTTGTTGCCTATGCTTTATTTGGTATGAAAATAAAACCTCATGGCTTGGAGTGGAAGTCTCTAATGTTAAATTTGTATCACCAGACTCCGGATGTTACTCATCGTTTTGAAATTGCGCCTAAAGTAAGTCGTTTATTCGACTATCGTTGTGGCTGTATAAATATAAACCACAAACTAACCGTAATCAGACATAATAAAATAAAGAAACAAAAAGCGTCTTATCTATGTAAAAAATGTCGGAGCCCGCTAACATACAAGCCTTAATAATTTTCATAATATTTTGAATTAGTTATTATTCTTTATAAACCCTTAATAATCATCCGTTAATCTTATAAAACCTCACAACTGAAAATTAATTAATATGCAAAATAAACAAATCGTTGTCGTTGAAGATGAGCCCGATATTCTTGAAGTTTTATGCTACAACCTAAAGCGAGAAGGATATCAAGTTTTCGAATCGTTAGATGGTCGTGACGGTTTAGCTTTAATCGAACAAAAAATTCCAGATATTGTAATTCTTGATCTGATGTTGCCAGGCATTGACGGTTTGGAAATTTGCCGAAATCTTAAGTCGAACCCACGTACTCAACACGTACCTATTATTATGGTCACAGCCAAAGGTGAAGAAAGTGACGTTGTATTGGGCCTTGGGGTTGGTGCGGATGATTACATCCCTAAACCATTCAGTCCTAAAGAACTGATTGCTCGGGTCAAAGCTGTTTTAAGACGAGGCGTGAAAGCTGAACAACCCGTTAATAAAGAGCGTATTGATATAAATGGTTTAGAAATCGATTCACGAAAGCATCAAGTTTCTATAGACGGCAGTCAGATTAAAATGACGGCATCAGAATTTCGTTTATTATTTTGCTTGGCGAGTCACCCTGGACAAGTCTTCTCGCGAGAGCAGCTGCTGAATCATACAACAAGTGAAGACGTCGCGGTGGTTGATCGTAATATTGATGTACATATTCGGTCGATAAGGAAAAAGATTGGTGAAGGTCGCTCTTTCATCGAAACAATTCGGGGTGTTGGATACCGATTTTTGGACTTTTAAATGATGAATAAACTGAAAAGAGATAAGTGTTTTATTGTTGGAGTTAATAAGTAAATGTTTAAATCTCAACTTTTTTGGCGCTTCTACACTGGATACGTGGTCATTATTCTGATTTCGACCCTCATTGTGGGGGCGCTTGTTAGTCAACAAGTTGAAGAAAATAACATGTTAGAAATTAATCACTCTCTAGCAATCAGTTCTGAGCTACTCGCTGAAGTCGCAAAACCCACCTTAGTCAATGCATCGTTATATTTATCAGGTGCCGATCATTTAAAACCTTTGCAAGAAAAAATTATTATATTAGGCCAAAAAACAGAAAGCAGATTAACAGCGATTGATAGCAATGGTTTAGTCATTGCTGACTCACAAGAAAAACCACGAAATATGGATAACCATAATTTTCGACCAGAAATTATTGACGCTAGAACTCACGGCTTTTCAACAGTCTCCCGTTTTAGTCAAACGCTACAACAAAAAATGGTATATCGAGCACAAAGTGTGAATGATGGTGACACAGTCTTAGGCTTTGTTAGGGTCTCTCTGCCATTAAACAATATTACTCAAAAACTCGGGCTTTTAAGGTTGAATGTGATTTATGGTGCAGGCATAGCTGCCTTTTCCGCATTGATATTAGGGTTCTTTTTTGCAAAACATTTCTTAACTCCAATTGTTAGAGTGACAGAAGTTGCAGAATCGATTTCTAAAGGTGATTACGATAGGCGAATTGACCTTAATCAGCGAGATGAAATTGGAATGCTAGCCCGAGCAGTGAATCGTATGGCATTAACCTCTTCTCAACGTATGGAAGAAATTACTCAGGATCGAAACCGCTTGGCTGAAATATTAACGGGCATGGTTGAAGGCGTTATCTATGTAGATGAGCATCAGCTCATTCAACATATTAACCAAGCAGCGCTTAGTATGCTTTCATTGACAAAGGGGCGCTGCATAGGCCAGCCTATATGGGAGCAGGTACGTATTGGAGAAATAACGAGTGCGGTAGAGCAGTCAATTCAATCCGGACATGTTGTTAAAACACAGCTTTGTAAAGAGTCAGGGCATCTGTCAGATCATTCTAAAGATACGGTGATCGATATATACGTAGCAGCCATTTTAAATGAAAACGGCCACGTGGTTGGTGCGGTGATTGTTTTAAATGATATCTCTGAAATTGCCCGGCTTGAGCATGTGCGCAGAGATTTTGTAGCAAACGCTTCACATGAACTTAAGACACCTATTACGGCAATTCGTGCATTAACTGAAACGATTCTTGATGATGGCGATATGGAAATCGCAATTAGCCGACGTTTTACTGAGAAGATACATGCGCAAAGTTTGCGTTTATCTACATTAGTCTCCGAGCTAATGACAATTTCACGCTTAGAGTCAGCTGAAACCTCAAAAACGTTACAAGTACTAAATTTTAAGAAAATAGTAGAAAGCTCAATCGCAGATATAACTACCGCATGTCAGGATAAGAATATAAAGCTTTCAACACAGCTCTGCGAAGAACGTATACGCATAGAAGCAGACGAGCAAGCGATCAGTCAGTTAGTCGACAACTTATTGGATAATGCCGTTAAATACACGCTAGAAAATGGAAGCGTATCCACTTCAATGCATGTTAATTTAGATCAAACAAAAGTTGTTTTAGAGGTGAAAGATAATGGTATTGGCATAAGCACCCTGCACCAAAAACGAATATTCGAACGTTTTTATCGTGTAGATAAAGCGCGTTCAAGAGACTTAGGCGGTACTGGCCTTGGTTTATCAATCGTAAAAAATATCGCTGAACAGCATAACGGTAACGTGAGTATTCACAGCCGTTTAGGAGAGGGAACATGCATTACTGTCATCTTGCCTATCATTTAAAGACAGACATAAGCTACTTTAAGTACTATAAATATCAAAACAAAAAACACCAAGCAACCTGTCAATACAATACCCACTCAGAATAGGTTTGGCATACCTGTGAGCCGCTTAGCTTGGTTGGTTTTGCTATTTTCTAATAATAGTTTTTATATTTGTTATATTTTAGTGTTTTTTTTCTATATGTAAATCAATTGCTTACAGCAAATAAAAAATTATTCAGAACGATATATCCCTAGAACTACAATACTCTGCTAAAATAGCTCTCTAAATTACCCTATTAATGACCAAAAAGAAGTTTAATTGCAATGGAATCGAAAACACTAAAGAAAGATATGGCTCTAAGAATGGAGTTAGGATTAGAAATAGAAGAGCGAATTAAAAAACGTTTTAATTCAGAGATCGAGCGGTTAACACAAGCTAACCAACAGTTAGATCAGAAAGTAACAGATCTTTTAGCGAGTCAAATTAAGCTATCCGCGGAAACAGTTCTAGAGACAGAGCATCAGTCTATTACCAAAGAGCTAACAAAAAAAATGACGCTTCTTAAAAGTGAACTCACCGATGTTAAGAGTAAACATGATTTACTTAGAGATCAATCTTCAAAGTTGAAGTCAGAACATGCCGAATTCAAAAGATTGGACCCAGTCGGTCTTAAGAAGAAACTTGATGAGAATAAGAAGAAACTAAAGGTTAAAACACAATCGGTTTCAGATATGACTAAGGACAAACTAAAGCTTAATGATGTAATTTTACAACAGAAGCAAGAGATAGAAAGCCTTAAAAAATCATCTGAAGCAGAATCAGAATAAACCAGTTGGGTCAGGCTCGATTGAAACCTACATTTTGTTGAAAGATTAGTGATCAATTTATATGCCTGCGATGATACCGGAAGCCAGCTACGCAAGCTGGCGTCAAAACTCAGAAACTAAATATGTTATTCAAGAAATATAATATCTCAGTTTTGATATTATCCCGCTGGTAGTATGTTTTATTTGGCGATATTCTGACCTGCTTTAAAGCTAAGTCTGAGGTATGTCCAATTTTTATATGAAACCAAAAATAGCCAGCAAGTGATTGTCTCTACTGTGTCACACGTGCAGGAAGATATTGATGATTAGCCTTTTTAAACAGCGGCCCCTTATAGAGCAGGCAAGTGCTGATTGGATATTTGAATCCTTCGAATGGGCACTAAGGTGTTTTGATCGCCACGAGTTTTTTAAGCGCAGCCGTTTAATACAGCCAACGAATGATTTTTTTGCGGGCAATGTAGATAGCGTACATAATAAAGCAGAGAATATTTATCGTCACACACTCAATTATGCAGGCTTAGATCATTGGCCCTTTAAGTTACGAAAGCCTGAACTTTACCAAGCTATTCCACCTCATCAGTTAGCTTTACTTGGTGTGGAACGCGACTCCGTCAATAGAAATCTATCTGTCATCAATAGTGAAACTCCGATTTATATTAGTTATAACCCCCAACAAACATTAAAACCGGAAGATTTATCTTCCACTTTTGCACATGCGATGGCACAACATTTAGTCGTTCAATCTCAGCAGTTTCCACCAGGTGGGCTTGAATACTTCGCTGAGGGCACTGAAGTGTTGGCTATTTTTATGGGGTTCGGCGTGATGTTCGCTAACTCCGCTTATACTTTTAGAGGCGGGTGTGGCAGTTGTTATAATGGACAGTCTAATCGACAAGCGACTTTATCTGAAGATGAGGTGATTTTTTCCCTTGCTTTGTATTGTCGACTAAAACAAATATCTACTTCTGAAGCAACTCGCCATTTAAAGAAATATTTGAAAAATAGTTTTAAACGCGCACTTAAACAGATTGACAGTCAAAAACAGAGCTTAGAAAAATTAGTAAAGTTTGATGATGCTTAGAAGTAGCAAATTGAAGATAAATTTATTGATTCTATAGATAGAACATAATAGGGAAAGATAATGTTAAAAATAAAATTATCAAAATCAAAAGAATTTGAAATAGCGGACTGAATTGATGAGCGAATTTGAAATATATATTGGTTTAAGTAACCCTAAAACCCCTACTAATGTTGGCGCTGTCATGCGCGCCGCTAGCTGCTTTCAAGCTAGCGCTGTCTTCTACACCGGTGATCGTTATGACCGAGCAGCGCGCTTTTATACAGACACACAATATATTGCCAGTACAACGCCTTTGACGGAGGTAAGTTGCCTACTAGAACGAGCCCCTAAAGATATTAAGATAGTGTGTGTTGAGTTAGTAGAAGGCGCCACACAACTACCTGAATATAATCATCCTAATAAAGCCTTTTATATATTCGGCCCAGAAGACGGTACCTTGAGTCAAGAAATGATAGATAGAGCAGATTCTGTGGTCTACATCCCAACCATAGGCTGCCTTAATGTCGCGATGGCGGTAAACGTTGTGCTTTATGATCGATTAGCAAAATCAGGAAACACCATTGCCAGCAATAATTTAATTTGCCAAAGCCGTAATGTGAATAACCGGGTGAAAGTTAAACCTGAGCTTATCAATACGTTCTAATTGTTGAACCTATCAAAATGTTGAGGTATTTTTTTATCCGTTCTTTTTTTCTATATAGTGTGCGATGTACATTAATAGATTGATTTAATATTCAAAGCTATTTTAATTGCATAATACCCCCCAAGTATTGTTTAAAATAATATTTCAGACCATGCAAGTGGGAATTATTGATACGAGGTTGGTCTACGGCAACAGCCATAAACGCTATAAAAATTAATAAACTATGATCATCACAAAAAACATCTCTAAGCACTTCGGGTCTTTTCAGGCTTTGTCAGACGTATCCTTTGAAATTAACAAGGGAGAAATCGTTGGTTTTTTAGGCAGAAATGGTGCGGGAAAAACGACATTAATGCGAATACTAACGTCTTTTTTACCTGCTTCGTCAGGCACGGTGTTAATTGACGGTGATGATGTTGCTAAAGATTCATTAGTAACTAGGCAAAAAATCGGATACTTACCTGAAACACCACCGCTCTACCTTAATATGACGGTAAGGGATTACCTTAAATTTGCGGCTGAAATAAAGGGGGTTCCTACCAAAAATAGGCGAAGGCAATTTGATAGTGTCATGGCGGAATGCCAGCTCGAGCATATGGCGAGCAAAACCATCGGCACCTTATCGAAAGGTTATAAGCAAAGAGTTGGAATTGCTCAGGCAATTATTCATGAACCAAAACTACTTATTCTTGATGAACCAACCAGCGGCTTGGATCCGATTCAAAATCTTCAAGTTCGAAATCTAATTAAAAATTTAAAAGACCAGAGAACAGTGATTATCAGTACCCATATCCTTTCTGAAATTGAGCATATTGCGCAACGCGTACTAATGATTAAATCAGGTGAAATCATTATTGATGAGTCCTTAGATTCATTAATGAGGTCACATACTATTGATGAGAGAAGTGGTCAAAGCAGAGAAATGAATTTAGAAGATATTTTTATTCTCCATCATAGTGACAAAAATAGCGAACAAGAGAATGGCATTATAGACGCAACATTGGTTAACCATCATGGATAAGGTCTATTTCATCGCTAAAAAAGAGTTAATGACTTATTTCAAGTCACCCATCGCCTACATTACGTTGGTACTGTCGGTCAGTATTTTCAATGTGTTCTTTTTTATTATCATTGACCAGAACAGAGAAGTATCTCTTAGGGATGTTTTTCATGTAATGGAATTTATGTTTCTGTTTTTAGTACCAATAATGACGATGCGACTTTTTTCGGAAGAGAAAGCCAGCGGTACGATGGAATTTTTGATGACGGCGCCGGTTACTAATATGGCTATTGTGCTTGGAAAGTATCTCGGAGTATTAGTCTTCTTTAGTATTTTGCTCAGCCTTACCTTAATTTACTTTGCCATAATTGAGTTCTTTGGTTCACCTGATCGACTGACCATCGTCAGTGGCTATATAGGTGTTTGGCTTGAAGGCGCTTTCTTTATTGCGATTGGGATGATGACCTCATCATGGACTCGCAATCAAATTGTCGCAGCGATGATTTCTTATGTCATATTGTTTCTATTGTATTTTATGATCAATTTTACTAAATACTTTAGTGGACCGACCGAAACCTTAATTCAATATATGAGTACCTTGACACATTTGGAACATTTCATCGTAGGCGTCATAACGGTTGGCGACGTGGTTTATTACCTGAGTGGTATTTTTATTTGTATCGTATTCACACGTTTAAGTATTGAAAATAGGATGTTCCAATGAAGCATAATATTCTATTTGTCTTAGGGTTTTTGTGTTTTTCATTGGGCGGCGCTTCACTTTATATAGAGCAAAGCGTGGACCTTATATCTATATTGCTTGTTGTGTTGGGTTTGATTTTCCTAAGCTTAAGCCTTAAGCAAAGCGATGAATCTGATCAAAAAATATCTCATGTTCAACCATCTGCACGGTCACAAGCAAAGCAATGGAAAAAATTGGGAATGATGGCGGGTTTACTCTTTATCGCGGTTAGTTTTACCGTGGCAATCAATTATCTTGCTTTCTCTTTACCATATCGCTGGGATGTTACGCAGGCCAAGCAGCATACACTGGCAAACAGCACCGCTATATATCTTGAAAGTTTAAAGGTCGAGGTGAATCTCACCGCTTTCTACGTAGGTTTACCTCCTAAATATTTAGTTGATCAGTTGAATGAATATGAACGCGTATCCAAGGGAAAAATCACAACTGAAATTATAGATCCGATTGAGAAAATCGGCTATGCAGCCCAATTCGGCAATGTAATTAGTGGTAAAGAACGAAAATTGATCGTGCGTTCGGGAAATGAACGTCGAGATATTGATTTCACAGAGACACCGTTAACGGAAGAAAAAATCAGTAATTCCATTGTGCGCGTCACACGTGATAAACGGCAGGTTTATTTTCTCACCGGTCATGAAGAATATGCTATTTCCAATGATAAAAATCAGGGCTTGAGTTATTTTGCAAATTTACTAGAGACTAATAATATCAATGGCAAACCGTTGATGCTGGGCATCGAAAATGCTATTCCAGAAGACTGCGACGTACTTATTATTGCGGGGCCCCGTCATGAGTTAACTGAGCAAGAAAATGCGTTAATCAATAATTATTTACAACAGGGTGGCGATGCTTTATTTCTGATTGAGCATACTGTTGTCGGTGCTTCAGGTAGCAAACTAACAGAAAAACAGTTAAGTTCAAATCCTTCACTAAATAATATCCTTAACCCATGGGGGGTGCATGTTGAAAGTGATATTGTGGTTGATCTAACTAATCATATTCAATCTGATGTCGGCAGTCCTGCGACTAAAAACTATCTACCTCACAAAGCGATCACTGAAGGGTTGGACTATACGTTTTACATTCGTCCTCGTTCTATTTCAGTATTAGCAAATCGCCGTCCCAGCACTAAATTAGTCCCTATCGTTCTAACAGCAACAAAAGACAATAGCTGGGGTGAAACCAATCGATTTCAAGAAATACACTTCGATAAAGGCATCGATAGACCTGGCCCTGTGCCTATTTCGTTTGTGATTTTAGATAACGGAGGGCTTGAAACAGAGGGTGAAAAAGAAGACCAAACCTTATCTGATACACGTATTATTGTCTTTACCGACGCTGACTTTCTGAGCAATGCTTATATCAAACAATATAGTAATGCGCAGTTGGGTTTGAACATCGTCAATTGGTTATCAGAATTGGATTATCAAGTGATTGTTGGTCAAGAAAAAGTGCAGGTTGAACGATTAGATTTAACGAGCAAGCAACGACGCGTGATTGCGATGATTCTCTTTCTTATCCCTCTCTTTATTGCATTATGTGGCATTAGTGTTTGGCGGCGGCAGTCTTAGATTATTAAATGTGTTTCGACCGTTATCGCCGGTCTAATGGTCGAAATTTTAATGGTTGACGCATATGATTCGAGTTGAAGTAACTACCTCTATCTAAGGTAAAGCATGCTCCATGGTATTGTTTAATGCTTTTTCAAACATTTATGGATACGTTAGTTTAGATAAAATTACTGAATAAAAATCAGGGTCAGAGTAACATCTCAATAATCTAAATGTCTGCTTTAACCGCTAAACCATAACCCTTAAGAAAATATATCATGATTTTACAGAAAATTGATAAAGTAACTTATCGCAAATATCTAAATAAGGTAATTGCATGTGTTATTACCGGCTTGTTAATAATAGCCTTAGGGACTTCAACTTTATTGATTCATTTTATCGGTAGGCAAGATGGCTCGAATTTTACGTTAAACCTTGTAGGCATGTGTATTGCTGTCAGCATTGTTGGGGCAGTTTTATATCGAATCCGAGTTCTACCCTTCATGTCTGAGGTGTTATATGTTTGGCGCTTAAAGCAGGAGCTTAATGCGATATATCGCCAGTCAGCTAAACTTAAACCTGCGGTAGCGCTTAACAACTATAATGCTTTGATTATCACGTACTATAATTTAAAAGGTTCAATTCAGCTATATGAGCTAGATGATAATGACCTAACACTAACCGGCCTTAGAAAAGACCTCTTAGAATTAGAAGCAAAATTTCAGGCCTTAGGGTTAGTCATTAGTACCGCAGATTATCACCGTGGCTTATTGAAGCAGCTAACTGATATTCCTTCTTCACAGTCTAATGACTGCTAACCGCAGATATCCAATTTGACTCCCATAGGCTTATAGCGGTTTGTCGCAACCATTATAAGCTTAGGGTACCATTAGGCGTAATTAAACCGATACGAGGCTTTGTTCAGCCAAAGTGGGGTAATCGGTATAGCCTTTTTCGTCACCTCCATAAAATGTGTTTTGATCAGCTTGACTTAACGCTGCATTTTCTCGTAACCGCAGGGGCAAGTCTGGGTTACTAATAAAAGGTACCCCAAAAGCAATAAAATCGCTTTTATTTTCACTTATGCTTTCTTCTGCCAGTTGAGCGGTGTAACCACCATTAGCAATGTAAGAACCGTTAAACTTCTTGCGTAGGTTAACAAAATCGAATTCGGTATCACTGCTATTACCAAAGTTTTCAACCACATGTAAGTAGGCTAGTTTATAACTATTAAGTGCTTCAATTAATGAATCAAATAAAGGTGTCGGCGCACTTTCAGACATAGAATTGAATGTACCAGTAGGCGAAATACGAATACCAACTTGTTGACCACCCCATACTTCTGTGACTGCTTTGGTGACTTCTAAGGTGAGTCGAATTCTATTCTCTATTGAACCCCCATAACGATCATTACGTTTGTTTGTGCCATCTTTTAAAAATTGATCAAGCAAATAACCATTGGCGGCATGAATTTCGACCCCATCAAAACCCGCCGCTTTTGCATTCTTTGCAGCTTGGGTAAATTGATCAACAATATCTGTAATATCTTCTATGCTCAGTGCTCGCGGTGTTTCAAAATCTAACATGCCATCATAAGTGAAAGCTTGACCTTTTGGAGCAATGGCTGACGGTGCTACGGGTAGGGCGCCTCCTTTTTGAAGGCTTGAATGAGATATACGACCTACATGCCATAATTGCAAAAAGATCTTTGAACCTTTTTGATGTACTTCATCTGTAATTTTCTTCCAGCCCTCGATTTGGGCATTAGAATGAATGCCTGGTGTGAAGGCGTAACCTTTTCCTTGCGGAGAGATTTGAGTGGCTTCAGAAATAATGAGCGCAGCAGATGCTCTTTGACCGTAATATTCAACGTTCATCTTCTGTGGTACATCCCCTGGCTGTGCAGACCTCGAACGTGTAAGCGGCGCCATTACGATGCGATGCGGTAATGCTAAGTTACCTAGTAATTTTGATGTAAAAAGATTTTCGTATGTCATTGTATCTAATCCTGAATTAGTCGCTGTTGTTTCTAAGGTTTGTGAGTAACATGTTGTTAATCAGTATGTTTTTGATGTGCATACGCCTTATGTTTGACTCGCAATAAAGGTTTTGTTCGTTTTTAGATAGTTGACGTAAACATCTTCAAAATTGCTAATAACAGAGTCGGAAACATAATCCTTTTCAAGCAATTTTTTGCTCAAAGCCACTAATTTAGGGAAGCCTTGTAGAAAGTTCTGGTTAAACCGTTTTGCCAGAATGTCCATTCTAGTAAATAAAGGCGCAATCGCCGAATCAATAAGGCTAAATGAGCCATCATTAAAGTAGCCTTGATCACTGACTTCTATTTCTAAACGAGCAAGTTTTTGATTGAGATTAGCTGAGTGCTTTTCAAAATCTTCGGCTTTAGCTGAAGCTGATACGAAGTATTGATCCATTAAAACTTGGCTGGCGTACTCTATCCAACCACGTTGTTTGGCTTTTGCTAACGGCTCTGATGGCATGAGTGCATCACCGGTAATTTCATCTAGAAATTCGTTAATGATGGCTGACTCAAAAATAACATCATCGCCATAACGTAGCACGGGCACTTTTCCTAAAGGTGATATTTTAAGAAACCAATCAGGTTTGTTTGCCAAATCAATATACGTAATATTGAAATCAATATTCTTCTTCTTAAGTGTGATAACTGAGCGTTGCACAAAAGGACAAAGGTCAAAACTAATTAGTTCAATGGTTTTTTTTGTCATAAAAATAGGGCCTTCAATAGGTAAATTACGAACTACATAAAAAGATTTAAAGTATAAAAGTGTACGTAAGTATGTAATTGCACCTAGGTATCTTTTATATACTGTTGAGATCACTATAAATACCATGTATCATTTTGGCAAGTACGCACAAGAATGATATTTAGTTACTAAAAGGTGCCTTATGGTGAGTTTAAAGGCTTTAAACCAAGAAAATATTTCTCAAACTGATCATATATCAAATGATATACCGCTTGAATGTGGTGAAAAGAAAGAAATTGATCTAAATAGTTGCCCTGTTACGACCGCTATTGACGTGATTGGAGGTAAGTGGAAAGTCATTATTCTTTACCAGCTTCGTGGTAAGACCTTACGCTTTGGTGAACTCAAAAAAGCAATTCCAAAAATCACACAAAAAATGCTCACTCAGCAATTAAGAGAGTTGGAAAAAGATAAGCTAGTGAATCGTCACGTATATGCTGAAGTGCCTCCAAAGGTTGAATACACATCGACAAATTTAGCAACACAGCTTAACCCAGCTCTAGACTTATTATGCGCATGGGGTGCTTCTTTTGAAGAGGCTCACCGGTAACCATCTTATATAAAGTCAGGTTAATTGGTTATATTCCAAGGATGGGCGAATTAAGCAAGGTTTTAGCTGTCCTGTTCACTATAATCAAAGATCAAGCGAACTGGCTTCAGAACTCTTTCATCTTCAAAAAGCACACTATTCTTGAATTTAGCCATTGCTAAATTTTTTTTCTTGTCTCGGTATAATTCACCACTGAAGTTGAAACTAACCACTCTTGTCAAAAATTATATAACTCAAAACGACTCACATAAACCTTAGTATTTAATTGCAAGATAATAATAAAATGGGCTAATGTTAAAATGATCTATAATTAATAATAATAACAATCTACCACCTTAACCTAAATATAAAACATGAAAAAACTTCTGCATCTAATCAGCACGCTACCTACGGTAGCTAAAGTGCTACTGGCCATTTATGTTGTCATTGGCACTTTATCGTCTGTTATGGGGGTGCTAAGCCATATGGTAATCGCCAATGCCGGAAGCAATCACCATAAAGACAGTGTAAACAAAGTACTCGCTGCTTATATTAATAACAGTGGCCAGCTTTATCTTTGTGTCGATGGCACTGTGAATGAAAAAGATCAAGAATATTGGATTCATCTTCCTGTAGAGGATTTAGCCAATATGCCAGAGGCTTATGATAGCGATAATTACACCCGCTATTGGGTAAATGAATCTATCCAGCGTTGGGCCTTACCTCGCTCCAATATAGTTTTACAAAACTGTAATCGAGAAGCACTTAATATCAAAAGTAAACTAGAAATAGTGGAGCTCAATGCCGGTTATACAGGCAGCCATAAAACGCGTGACATTATGCTGAGTGATTTTGCCAACAGCGGAAAAAATGAATTATTTTATCAACTTAATGTTACCGATGGTGCAGGAAAGCCGATAAGTCGTAGAGATCTGGGTTATGCGAATAAACAACTGAATTTTGGTAAACAACACGGCATGACTTTCTTTACCAATGCCTATTACCGCCTTGGTTCGCCTTTATGGTATGTACTATTACCGTTTGCGTGGGGGCTTGATGTACTAACTTGGCCACTACAATGGATGATGTGGGCAAACTATGCCTCAGCACATTAATTAAGGCCTTATCGATACACTCATCTCAGTTAACATTAGCATGTTAATTGTTGCCATTAATAATAAGTCCGTCGGGATCATTATTAAGTGTTGATCATTCACTTCTAATTCAAATTAAGATAAAAAGCTTCTAGTCGGCGCTTATATATGAACTTAATCTAGGTGGACTTAAGAAATGTTGTTAACACCTTAAGTCGCATGATCTTTATTTATAGTAGCAATCGCTTTTAATTCACAGTTATCGGTTTATCGGGGTGTGGAAACGAGATTCTGTGTACGTTATCTGACCGCATCCTCAATCGAAATACCTTCTAACAATAATAACACTCAGAAAATAAATAACCCTTTTTGCTTTGTCCTTCGTTTATAGCGTTTGAGATAGTTTTACAAACCTAAGAAAAAAGGAAAATATCATGAATTTTGAATCAAAATTAATCTTACCTATTTTAATTTCAGCCCTCGTAGGGTGTGCATCTAACCAAGATGCGAAAATAGAACAGGAATTAGGCAATAAATCATTTATTTCTTCGCCGACCGTAAAAAAACTCAAACAGGAGGTACTTGAAAACGACCTAGAAGAGTCCTTAGTGGGGCAGATCAAGCATAAAGAAATTGCTAAAAGAGTGGTTGCGGCAGATCAGCGATTTAAGCGCAAGAATAATGTTATGGCAGGGAAATCACATGATCTAGTTCGTATGCATGCACCGAAGGCTTCAAGCATTATTGCTAACACGGATAGTATTCATCATTATTATCAAGAGATTGGCCGTGAGCAGTACGCTACACTTAAGCAGGGGGCCGTAAAGCAGGTATCTACAGATCCAGTGTCAACATTTAGCATAGATGTAGACACGGGAAGCTATACCAATATTCGCCGAATGCTAAATCAAGGTTCATTACCTCCCTCTGATGCTGTACGCATAGAAGAGATGATAAACTATTTCGACTACGCATATGAAACACCAGGGCGTAGTGATAACCCGTTTAGTATTCAAACGGAACTCGCATTGTCTCCTTGGTCTAAGGATCATGCGTTATTACGAGTCGGGTTAAAGGGTTATGAACCTAAACAGGAAAAGCGACCCGCTTCGAACTTAGTGTTTCTGTTAGATGTGTCAGGCTCCATGAATTCACCAGACAAGCTTCCGCTTCTCAAAAAGTCATTGGTTTTGTTAAGCAAACAGCTCACATCTAGCGATAAAGTGTCAATTGTCGTATATGCCGGTGCATCCGGAGTTGTGCTTGAACCAACAGCGGGTAACCAAGCATTAAAAATAGAGCAGGCCTTAGAAAACCTCTCAGCGGGTGGCTCTACAAATGGCCAGGCTGGAATTCAGTTAGCGTACCAATTAGCGAAGAAGAGTTATGACCCTTCTGGTAATAATCGTGTCATTCTGGCAACGGATGGTGATTTCAATGTTGGTACCACTGGTGTTGATTCCTTGAAGAAGTTAATCGAACAAAAGCGTGAAGAAGGTATATCCCTGACAACCTTGGGTTTTGGTACCGGTAACTACAATGATGAATTAATGGAGCAGCTTGCGGATGTTGGCAATGGCAACTATGCCTATATTGATGGCCTCAATGAGGCCCGCAAAGTATTAGTAGAAGAGCTGTCTTCTACCTTGATGACGATTGCTAAGGATGTAAAAATTCAGCTGGAATTTAATCCTAATATTGTTAAAGAATATCGATTATTGGGTTATGAGAATAGGGTGTTAGCAAGAGAAGATTTTAATAATGATAAAGTAGATGCTGGGGAAATTGGCGCCGGCCATACAGTTACTGCGCTATATGAACTCGTACTGCATGGCAGTGACAGCCATCGAGTTGATCCCTTACGATACCAAAACGAGCCCAGTGTACAAACTATGCCCAAAGATCAACTTTCAAAAGAATTGGCGTTTATAAAATTCAGGTACAAAGCTTTGAATTCGACTAAGAGTCAGCTCATCACTCGCCCCATCATCATGCCAAAACAAATCATTGGTTTCGAAAATGCCTCTGAAGACTTTAGGTTTTCAGCGACGGTTGCAGAGTTTGGTGAAGTGTTAAGGCATAGTAAATATATTTCAGGGGTGGACTATGAAGCCATGATCCAGCATGCTTTGAATGCTAGGGGCTCAGATTATTTTGGCTATCGAAGCGAATTTATTCAGTTGCTCCGACTCGCATCCAATCTTTAAACTATTTTGAAAATACGTGCTCGGAAATTAGGCCGGAAAATACTACGATATGGATCATTTAACTAAAGCTGATGAGTTACTCATGTTTGACTATGCCAAGGGAGATGCCGTGTCTTTTGAGGTTTTGTACTTAAGGCATAAAGATGCACTGTATCGGTATGTCGTGCGGCAGGTATCTGATTTGGACCTTGCTCACGACCTTTATCAAGAGTGCTGGAGTCGGATCATTAAAGCAGCAGCTTCATATACCCATGGTTCGAAATGGACGACATGGGCATATCGAATCGCACACAACTTGGTCGTAGATCATTATCGAGGTTTAAAACCGGTTGATGCTGAAGTGGATACTGAATCGTTTTTGCATTCGCCTGATCGCATTCATGATCAGGGCGTATTATCTGAGCAGATCAAATATTGTATGGCAAGGCTCCCAGCGGTACAGCTTGAGACCTTTATTCTTACACAGGAAACTGACCTGACCCTGAAAATGATTTCTGAGGTTGTCGATGCTTCGCATGAAGCCGTAAAAACCCGTCTACGCTATGCTCGAAAGGCGTTACAAGACTGCTTGGTAAAGTTCGGACTAGGCCCTATGAAAGCCTCCACTGATTCAGGTACACGCGGATGATCAATAAAGACTCTGAAGATGAATTTCTAGATAAATTGTATGCGCGATCAGCCAACGAAAAGCCACCTGCGGATTTGGATAAAAAGATTCTGGAAGAAGCGAAAAATAATCGTCATTTCAATCTTTTTTCAATGACAATAAAGTTTCAGCGCATCTTGTCTGTCGCGGCGGTCATGGTGTTATCCGTTTATATTTTCTTTGATGTAGGCGGCAATCGCTCAACAGGTATTGATGAAGCGTTACTTTATCCTCAGAAAAGCAAACTTAGATCTTCACCGGCAGTTCCGCACGCAGAGAGTATTCGGATAAACGATGCGGTTGATGATATAAGCGAGTCTAATGCAAATGATCAAAATCTGTGGAAAAGCGATATAGCCTCACCAAAGAGCCTTTCATCACCGATACCTCCGTTTCAAAAGAGTGATACCGATGTGGAATATGGTTTGAATAAACCATCTGTTAGAAATATCGCAGAGGGTATAGAAACAAAGAATGAATCCAATGACGCCTTGTCTACTGACAAAGAAACCACCTTGAAGGATGTGGTTAAAAGTATCAATCAGAAACAAGTTGCTAAGCGCCGTATGGCACCATCGTCTGAGCCTGAAATGTTGACACAGGCCGAAGACATGCTCAATGAGATAGAACGTCTATTGGCCAATGAAGAGCCAGAGGAGGCAAATAAACTTTATCGCAAACTTAAATTATTATTCCCTGCGTACCCGATACCTAATTTCGTAGCGGACTCCATTGAGGATGATAAAAACATTCTTGATTGAATAAAAAATCATTCAATCAAGAATGTTTTCCGAACGAATAATCAGGGGGCTATGTAAGATCATCCTACTCTTAATTCCATATGTACTCTAAAGTTATTGAGAAATATTCTTCTAACCGCGTAGGGCTGTGGCTCACAAAATCTGTAAACTTCGGTCTCTAAAGTCATGCTTTTTCACCCTGAGTTGGTATGAAAGGTCGTTGTGCTGCAAGCTAGTCACTAGCTGTTTGCTAGTTAGTAATACTTTTCACTTCAACACCATCACGAGAAACAGCTTCACCGCGCAGCAGTTTACTTTCGATACCTGGGCCTATTTTGGGTAGTATGTCTCTCGCACTAATATCATCATCACACTGATTACAAACATATTTTGGTTGAGTCTCGTGACCACAAGGTTTATGTTCGAAGACCACCGGTGAACCATCGCCATCACAGACCCACTTGTCGCCCCATTGCACCACGGTCATTAATACAGGATATAACTCGATGCCTTTTTGCGATAAACGATATTCATAACGGGCGCGCTTTTCGTCATATAGCACTTTATTTAAAATCCCAACCTCCACCAATCGATTTAGTCTGTCAGACAGTCGATGCTTGGAAATACCTAAAGACTTTTGAAAATCACTAAAACGTCGGATACGTCTAAAGGCATCCCGTACAATTAATAAAGTCCATTTATCCCCAAAAATAGCCAAACCTCTAGCGATAGAGCAAACCTGTGTATCTATTTCTTCCCAGCGCATAGCAACCTCAAATGATAAAAAATTGTTTTATTCGGCATCAAATAAAAGTTATTTATTTGAATTGATGAAATTATATATTGACAAGTTCCAAAATGGAACCCTATAATGATTCCATGGTTCCAAAACGGAACCTTGGAGCAAAAGCCAATTCGTAACAACTTAACTAAATAAGAGGAACTAAAGATGAACTTAATCAAAACATTTTTGAATTGGATCGATCATGAAATTGGATTAGATAACTTTGATGGCAACATCGATTTTGAATTAGAAGCTGGCGATTTGGGCTAGGCTATTTTGAACGGACCACAATTATACTAACGAGGGTACAAACATGAACATCTTAATCGCGATAGGCATTTTAACGTCAACTGTCATAGTCGGAGAACTACGCCACCGTCATCTTATTTCAATAAGAGGCAAGCAGGCAAACCGATAAAAGGACAGACTGAGAACAAAGCATTCAATTAATAATATTGCTAATAAATAAGCTATTTTTAAAGGAAAAAATTATGTCAAACTTCCCCTTTATTATCAGCATCTTCATTGTGCTGTCGTTTTTAACCATTTCATCTGTAATTACAAACAGCGGATTTACCGCTAAAGAAAGTGATTACAAAACCAAGCGCTCCTTGAACCGCTACATGAGAAAAGTAGAATGTAATGCTTGAGGCCTTTATAGCAACTCGACCTCAGATTATGCTTAATCAGTCTGAAGTCGAGTCACCATAACAACCATTAGTTACGCACAGCCTTACAATAAACAGTGCGAGTCTTTTCGCATCATTCTACTTACCCTATAAAATTCAGAATTCTTCCTTTATCTTATCTGGAAATTTTCCAACTCATCCAGAATTGAGTATATGATGGAAAAAACCGATCACTTCAAATAATGCGAATAAGCCAATATCGAACTCCACTTGGTATAAGTATAGCGTTGCATTGAGCAATTGAACTCACAGCTCGTTCCAGTCGTTACTCATCAGAAATCACTTGGCAGATATATAAAGACTCTCACCTGAAACTAAGCACGAGTTCTAATCAGTTGACTCAATGTGTAGGATTTACACTGACCCCACATGTGAAATTACGAAAAGAGGGATGGACTTGACTGACAGGCATGATATTTCAAAGCATTATTAAAAAATATATCAATCAAAATTTTATGCAGTACTCTACGCCATTGAACCGAGCAGCCCATAAAATAGTGTTAGGCTGAATTTCAGTAAGGTTAAGAGCTCTATTTGTTGTGAGGTAATAAATGCTCACTATCGTTGTAAAGTTTGAACAAATATTTAATGAAGGTGAGTGAACATAATATAAATATGTAAGCTTTTTTACGTAAAAAATCCCGAATAAATTCGGGATTAATTTATGACCTGGCCGTTTTTGTTATTCCGTTAAGAGCTAAAGTTCAGCAGCAGGTACATATTTAATTGAAGGCCAAAGCTTGTTAGCCGCGACAATATTTGCGGAACGATCTTTTACCCAAATACTTTTAACTTTACTATCAAGATTCAGATAAAGTTGGCCGTTAACAACCGTAGACGTTAACGGGTCACCATAAAACTTTTTACCCAGTGATGCACCGTAAGCACAATAACCACCAAAGGCTGGTAAATACTTAGTGGGGTTAGCTTCGAACGTAGCTTTGTTTTCAGCATTTACAAAAGCATACGTATTACCCTCGTAATTTACCATGTTGTGGCCATTGCCAACTTTTGGACCCTTACTTTGATGATAAGAAACTAAATCATAGCCTCCTATTGCTACGGCAATAGTTGAGTGATCAGCGGCTGATGCTGAACCCACAAATAATGCGAAGGCTGCAATGATGCTAGTGAATAACTGTTTAATTTTCATAGTGCTATTTCCTTTAAGGTTGCTTCTGCTTGATTTAGTTTTGATTTTGATAATTGATAGATGTATCTTATGTAATATTATGAGTACCTTCTATACTTATTAGTCTCTATAAATAGCGAGATCGTCTCATGCCTGTGTTGTCTGAAATACTTTCAAGTATAAAAACTCATGGTAGCGTGTACTTTTGTGACAAGCTTGAACCGCCTTGGGAAATGAAAGAAAAGATAAAGTATTCATCTGCCTTTCATTATGTACGTAGAGGCCAGTGTTGGATTTCTTTTTTCGGTGAAGATTATCTATTAGGGCCTGGTGATCTTGTTTTTATAGGTAGGGGGGATGACCATGTTCTGTCTAGTTCAAAACGCGGCGAAACAGCTGAAAATTTTGATGGCCCTACACATATTTTGTGCGGTTATTTTAGTTTTCGTGATCCAATACCTTCACCACTTGATGAAGCTATGCCCCCCATATTAGTGTTGAGATCGGATGAGATTTCCGAGCTATCTTGGCTAAAAACTACCTTGGAGCACTTAAGCTCAGAATACGATTCGCAAACGCCTGGTGCGATGGTAGTAGTAAATAAATTGACTGAAGTCGTGCTAGTTGAATTAATTCGCTTTCACATAAATAAACTAGATTCGCACAATTTTGTCGCCGCTTTATTCGACAAACAAATAGGTAAGTCGCTTCAGTTAATTCATCAGCAACCCGAACGTTCATGGACATTAGAACTACTTGCATCCGAAGTAGCAATGTCTAGAGCGACCTTTGCTCGTCGTTTCAAAGACATGGTAGGGCAGCCGATGTTTCAGTATTTAACTTTGGTGAGAATGCGTATAGCATCCGACCTTTTACGAAACTCCCAAAAGTCAGTGGCTGATATTGCAGAAGCTGTGGGTTATGTTTCTGACATGGCTTTCACGAAGGTGTTTAAGGAACATAATGGAGCAACCCCAGTCGCGTGGCGTAGACAGTATATTGCTAGCCTCAAAGATATAGATAAGTAAATTGGTCAAAAATGTTTGTTAAAGGTCGCGTTAATTAGCTACTTTTTTGCGTTTTTATGATAGAAAGCTTGTATTGTTTCTGTTTGATTCAGCAGTGATATATCGACACACTGCTGAGTTGATTCTGTTTATTCTTTACGGGTTGATAAGAGTTCACCTGTTCCAGCACCACAAGCTATAATCGAACGCATTGCATCAGAAACCGCTATATCTGGACATAGTGTTACTTGCTCTTCAGTGACGTGATAAATGTTGCCACTGGTTGGGTTAGGGCCTGTGGGCATAAATACCGTGTATCGGCCATTCTCGTGTTTACTGGTAACAATCGCAGTTACTTCTGTGTCGTTACCGAACAGCCTTACAAGCGCTACTTCGCCATTTGCAAAGGGGCTTTTACTCGCATCACCTAAAAACTGCCCTACGATGTCCTTCATCATTTGATAACCTGGTGCGTACTTGGCTAATGGACCATCAAATTTAGAATGAAACCATGCACCACCAGCTGTAGAGACAAACCATCCAGTCGCAAAGCACAGCCCAGCCATCCCAGCAAGAACGAGTATGTCGGCAAAAAATTCTGGCATGCCGATAACCTTGGTGACCAGGTTGGTTAAAGGTTGAATAAGGTCGGTGACTAGCTTGAAGAGCCAACGTAGGCCCATCATCAATAATGCTACCGGTAAGAGAATTACCAATCCACCAAGCAGAGTCTTTTTAGCAAATTCCTTTTTATCTATTTTTTTCATCTTTAATCCTTATTATTCATAAAGGGCAGGGCTTCAGTCTTCTTTTCATATCAATATCACTGCACTACATGACTCATGTAATACCCAACTATTAACATACTATCCTTCCTAGCTTTATCGCGCCATATTCTAATAAACAGCTATCTTTTGATAGTTTGATTAAGCTTTTGAAAAAACTATAACAGAGCCTAAAACAAAAATACCCTAATAAAGGCTTAAAATTTGAATTAATTTCTTATAATTCTGTGTTGCTTGTATTCAGGTTTAATGTATATGTTAGTAAGCAGAATTTGTTACCTCTAGACAATAGACTGGAGTTTATGGTCTGCTGGAATAGCTTATAAAGTTATGCGTTAACGGCTTTCCAGTAAGTAGCTGGGATTGGCGTTAATAAATACCCAATTTACAGAAACCCCTCCGAAACATCATTACAGTATTGTTGAAAAGTCAGATATTCACGATTCGTTTTTTATCTGAAAGAAATGGATATTCAAGGGAAACGATGGACTGAAGCGCTATTTAAAAAATAATGGTCGATATGCAGAAATTTTCGAGCGCTATTAAAATCTAATGGGTAGTAACTTTGTCATCCTGCTCTACTTTAATGACTCAAGCGAGTCTTTTGCTCGCTTATGCTTAAGATTATCTCTTTGACTCTCTTAAATGTGTTTAAGCATTTTTAAATAATAAAGATGAGGTTGAAGAAATTCAGCTTACCTTTCTAGAGAATGATTTAACTCTAGCGAAGTTAACAAAAGACAATGCAACTAGATTAGTCACCAAGCCTCTCGATCACAAATGATACCTGTAGTGTAGGTGTTAGCTATTCATCACAGTCTTTATGTTAAGTGCTTAGTCGTTTTAGTAAGCGATAAAAATTGCTTCTATTTATGTCTAGTTCACGAGCAGCAGAGGCTTGGTTTCCTTTATGTCTTTCAAGTACCGCTTCAATAAAACTGCGTTGAAATTCATCTAAAGCTGTCTTTAAGCTTCCTTGAGCAGAGAAATAAACCACGTTAGCTTGCGGGGAGGATGGTGAATTGTTGTGCAATGTGCTTATTTCTGTCTTGTGTTGTGAGGCAACTACATTATTCATTTTGATATCGATATGTGTTGTACCAATAATGATAGAACGTGTGCTCTGCCTTGTCCTGCAATTGCTTTTAAGGATGAACGACTTAACAGATGTTCTAATTCTCGCACATTTCCTGGCCAGGGATAGTTTATTAGAATTTGTTTAGCCTCTGGCGTTAGTCTTAGGCCTTGTACGCCTAAACGTTTTTGATTCATTTTGAGAAAATAACCTGCCAAAAGCGGGATGTCTTGTCCACGCTCTCTTAATGAAGGGACTACAACAGGATATTCGCTTAATCGATGAAACAGATCAGAACGGAACCTTTTTTCGGAGACTTCATTTTCTAGATCCCGATTTGTTGCGGCAACAATACGAACATTTGCTTGGATTTGTTTGTCTGAACCTATTCGCTGTATTTCACCACTTTGTAAGGCCCGAAGTAACTTGGGCTGAATGGAAAGAGGGAACTCACCAATTTCGTCTAAGAATAAAGTCCCGCCATTGGCGATTTCAAACTTACCGGCTCGGTCAGAAATAACGCCAGAAAAAGCGCCTTTCACGTGGCCAAAAAGCTCACTCTCCGAAATATTTTCAGGTAAGGCCGCGCAGTTAACATAAATCAAAGGCCCTTGTCTTCTAGGAGAAAGAAAATGCACCTGACGAGCTACAAGCTCTTTACCCACACTCGTTTCGCCCGTTACAAGAACGGTCAATTCTGATTGAGCGACAATATTAAGCTCTTCTTGTAATTTGATGATTGGGAGACTACGACCAATCATTTCACTAGGTAGTTCTGCAACAAGGGTTTGGTTAACAAGTTTATGATGTGCCGCTCTCGCATCCATTATTTTCATTCTCTCTGCTGCTTTGATGGTCGCTTCAGTAAGATGTGTAAAGGTACATAATTCATCCATATTCATTTTTGAAAATGTCTCTGGTACTACGGCATCCAGGGTGAGTAAGCCCCATGGTCGGTCATCAATATACAGTGAAATATCCATGCAATCATGTACGTCTAGATTGAAATCACTATGGTCAATTAGACCATCGTATGGGTCTGGCAATTCTGAATCAGATTTAAAGTGCACCGGTGCACGTGAGAGAAGTGCTTGATTTAGTCTTGGGTGCTCATTCACAGCAAAGCGCCTGCCAAATGCATCATCATTTAACCCTTTTACTGCAAGTGGACGAAGATAATCACCTTCAAGCTTTAATAAAGCCGCCGCATCAAATGGTAATACTTTTTGCATACCTGTTAAGAGCTACTGGTACCTCTGTTGAGCCGGTAAGTCTTTGGGTAAGTCAGAAATGACCATGGTGATCGTGTCAAGAAGTGCCCCATTTGTTGCCATACCAACCTCAATTATGTCGAAATTACTTCTTTAAAAAGATGTCATCATGAAAAATCAAAACAAAAATAACACTATAAACCAATAACTTAAGTGGTGGTGCGAATATTGCTATTCCTAAGTACTCGCAACTAAATGTCGAGTTAAATTATGGCAGCGCACAATTACTTTTTGTTTGATTGAGATCAAGCTTCAAGTCATTGCGGAACAGCTACCCACTTAAAGTCTTTACTGAGGCAAAAGGGGTAGAAGCAACCATATGACTAAATTAATAGTGAGAAAAATAGGCGTTAACTATCTATGGAAAAGGCTAAACTAAACTATCATTATCAGCTGTAGTATTGGCCATGGGTCTTAGTCTCAGGTTTCACGTGCAGAAGAAATGGATGCACGAAAAGAAATTGGTACATTGGTGGAACCAGTCATTAACCTCTGATGTTTATCCTTTTATCACCCAGCTATTATCGTATATCACACTGTTATTTCCAAATATCCACCTCGTCATCCCTGATATATTTAATCGAGGATTCACTGGTCTGAAAGATGGATTCCGGTTAAAAATCACCGAAATAAATCTAAGAGATCAAAGCGGTTTATTTGAAATCAATAGGTAGCCGTTAGCGATACTATTTAGTCTGAAGCAAGCTGATCGGATGCAGGTGAAGGCATTAACTTTTGGATAAAAAATGATACAAAATATTTGAATTTAAAGTTTTTAGATCAAAAAAACTCAAGTGAAGAATTTAAGCTTCAATTATAGCGATTTAACAAATTTGTTATTTCGCCATGAGTGATAAGGTCTTCAAAAGCTTTATCAAGTTGAGATTTATCAAATGTAATCTTTTTAGAATAAGCACAAAATAAATCATAACTTTCAGAGATCAAACCAGCTAAAGCTAAAGACTCAGGATATTCATTTTTTATTTTGTAACCTAATATAATATCAAAATCGATTAAGGCATCAATTCTATCCAGTAGCAGTAATTGAATACCCTTATCAACACCAGATACCTTTACAGTATTAATTTCACCATCTTTAATCATTTTCATGATTGTAGGGTGGTATGTATAGCCATGATAAATTCCTAAAGACTTTCCCTTTAGATCAGAAAAAACATTCAAATCGTGTTTTTTTGATGACTTAACCAAAAATCGGTCAGAGCCGTTAAATAATGCTGGAGACCAGTAATATTTATTAGGTTCATTTTTCCAAATGGGGTTGGTAATGCAGTCAAAATCTATCGCACCTTTAATGAGTTGAGACTCAGTTCGCAGGACAGGAATATTTACAAAATGGGGTGATGGCGCTTTCAAACGATCTGATATTAGCTCAGCCAATTCCTTAACAAGCCCGCGATTAATATCTTTTTGGTTTTTATCTAAAATTATGAACGGAGGGCCAGCTTGAGACCAGTAACTAAAGGTAAGTATTTTCTCTTCAGCAGAACAACTAAAGCTAAGTAAGAAAAAACAAAAGCACCGCATAATTGGCTTCATGTTATCTCTCATCAATCAGTACTGCAGTAGTTTGTACCGATACTAACAACAGAATAATCCTGATAACTTTATTCATCCAACACTCCTTTGCTATTTTTTGACTAGGTTTTCGTACTTAGTCTTATTCCATAAAATATTTCAAAGCTTATTTAATAATACTATCTTAATTTATTTAAACTTGTGGAAATTTTTGGTCTGGAATCAAAATCTTCTATTCTATATACAAAAACTGGCGAGATCTAGGCATTGTAAACACCTGACCGGTTTAGAATAATGATAGCTTTTTCTCAAGTCGGTATCTTAATCTAGAGATCTGTGTTTGTAACACAGAAGGTAGTGTTTTTAAATCATAGGTAGCATTCTTCATAAGCTCTGACTAGTACAAATGCGATCCTTAGGGTTGGCGGTAGGGTAATGGCAAAAGTACAAGTGCGCTCATTCCTTAAAAGATAAACCTGACACTTACTTGAGGCACATCACGTATTTATTACTCAAAACAAGACATTATGTAATCCAAAATCAAGTAGAATAAATGACGTAATAAAAATCGCAATAAAATTAGACGTGTCTACTTTTGATGGATAAACCATTGCCTAAATCATCCAAGTATCGCTAATGTAGGAAGAGGAAATGAAGGACTCAAATAGCACTATAATTCCCTTAGAGCCTGATACTCAAAAAGAGTTAGAGAAAGTTTTGAACGCGGGTGAATCTGCTAAAGTATTGTTAGAAGGGAATGATACTGTATTCATAATGAAGAAATCAGAGAAGGGCAATGACTACGAATTTTCTCAAGTTACCTCAGTGTTCTCAAATGATGAGATGCGCAGGGCATTAGGAAATATTAAAGAACTAATCAAGTAAAATACACATTATCTGCACAGTAAAATTACCTTGTAAACAGTCACTTGTTGACTAAAAGTACTACATTTTAGTACGCCATAAAACCCATAGGTTCACAGCCAGTAGTGATAGATTTTTGGTTCGTAGGAAGTTGATGACAAAAGTACAAAAGCGAAACTTTTTGTATTCGTCGGAAATAATTGGCTTTGAGCAAATTCAGCTCAACTAAGCAATTCGAGTAACTAGTTATCGTGGCTCACTATTGAAATCGATAATGGCTGGTGAGTAATATTTGGCTAGTATCTTTTCATACACGCCATTCTCTCTTATGCGCGATAAATGATGATTGAATTTTTTGATCAGTTCAGTGTTTGTGCCCTTTTTAACTGCTATATATATGTCTCCCAATAGTAAATGCTGAGGTAAAGTTTCAATATTTTGATTAATACTCAAATCATTGATGGTACCTATTCCCGAAAGCTCATTGTCGACGACGGTGTCGAGCTTTCCTAAATCTAGTAAACGGTATATCTGTGTTGGTGAACCCACAGTTGTGGTGAATAGCTTGTTTTCTTTAGCCCGATCAAATTTTTCTCCGTAGCTCCAACCCAGTTTTATACCGACCTGTTTGTCCTTCAAATCTTTTATTGCACTAAAAGGAAATGTACTATCTTTGTTGACAAAGAGTACCGTTTTTTCATGATAGAAAGGTTTGGAAAATTCCAGTTTTATTAATCGTTCATCTGTTTTAAAAATCCCAACAACAACCCCATCACCCTCTATTGCCATCATTAAGGCACGCTTAAAAGGGTAAGTTTCAACTTTATACTCAATTTCCATATTTTTGAAAACGGTGGTAACAATGTCAAAAAAGAGGCCTTTGGTTTGTTCTTTCTCAATATAGGAAAATGGTCGAAATTCATCATAAAATAGCAAGGATTCGGCATGAATCTTTGCGGTATTGATAACGGCACTTAAGATGAAGAATCTTATGATAATAGACCAAACTGAATTGTGCATAATTCGTTTTCCATAATCAATTTAAAAACAATTCTAGTATATGCTTACCGATAAGCTAGTTATGCTGATGACTAGATGAATAATTTAGTACAAAGTCTTAACTATTCCATCCAAATAAAATACAACGCTTTAACTAATCACAGGTGGAAACGTTAAAATAAACATACCTGCAAAATTCTTTGGGTAGCTATTTTTCTTTTGGGGTCAAACCCTTTCTGATTTGGCTGACTTATTGAATATATAATGTAAATGCCGTATCCAGAAGTTGCTAAATATCAATCTGTGGTCTATTAGTTTAAGTTAGAGCTATATACAAAATTTATAGTTTTCAGAAAGTAGGGCTATTGCCGTTTACGAAAAGTTGTAGCGGCCCAGCAACGCATTAAAACTATCTATTGATAGCTACCTAAGCGTAATATTCTCTATGCTTCAATAGGTTCTGTAAAGGATCGTGCAGGTGGTACTAAGTAAAACTATCTGGCTCAAAATATCTTCAGGTTTCGATAAGTTGATTGCACTCATCATTGTTTCAATCAGTGAATCTATTCTCGCGAACGTACCTGTGTTTGTTTTAATTTGGTCTGAATCCATTTTTTGTCATGTCCAATATTGTTTTGATAGCCCTAGACTAAAGAATCTACATAATAAATTTCGGATTTCTGAACTTGAAATAGTGTTACAAAATTATCAAAGCTCTAGACATTCCTACGTCTTAATAACCACAGCAACATGCAACACTGTACACATCATAGAGCTGAGGTAATCTATATTTTCACAACTGAAATAAATCAATTAGTTCATCGATATTCAGCTATACCTAGTTGGCCAAGCTATATCGAACATTAAATGGTCGCGCACTACAAAGCGAATCGGGAGGGACAGATCTGTGTCACGGTTTATATAGTCAATGATGTGCTTGATATTTTCCTTAGTGATATTGAACCTACGCTATCGCTCGGGGATCAGTTTAACTCAAGTTTAATAAGTGGCATGGACAAGTTGGATGTCAAACTACTAATCTTATTTGATATTGAGAAGGTTTGGAATATTAATCAGCTCTAAATAGTAGAGAGTATTCAGAGGGGATAGGAAGCGTCATAAGTCAGTCGTTTTTTATTTTTCATTGCATATTGCAAACCCTGAAACTTGGAGGCGAAAATGTTTAAAAATATTGAAATGAAATGGATGTTAATCATTGCAATGCTGTTTGCTGGATTGGTTCCGTTGATCGGTACGGGAGTTTACGCGCTCATTGCGGCAGAAGCAGCCTTACAAGACAAAGGTTTTGATCAGCTTAGGTCGGTTAAGGCAGCAAAAAAAGAGGAAGTTGAGCGTTATTTTCATCAAATTGAAAATCAGATTATCACGTTCTCTGAAGATCAGATGACCATTGAAATGATGGCTGATATGGTTGAAGGTTTCCACGGTTTGCGTTCAGATCTACCGATTAATGATGACAAGTTCGCAGGCTATAAAAGTGACGTACAGCGCTTCTATGATACTGTATTTGGTACTAAGTTTACTAAAGAAACAAGTGAGACTATATCCACTACCGAGCTTTTACCTGTTTCAGGTTCAGGTATTATCGCTCAATACCTGTTTATTTCAAATAACGAGAACCCCTTAGGGAGTAAGTCAAATCTAGAAAAGATCGATAATGGTTCTCGTTACGCCGAGACGCATTTTTGGTTTCATCCTGTTATGCGTAGTTATCTTGAAAAATTTGGCTATTACGATATATTTCTGGTCGACCACAATACAGGGGATATCGTCTATTCAGTTTTCAAGGAGGTAGATTACGGCACCAACCTTTATTCCGGGGCATATAAAGACTCAGGTCTTGCCGATGTCGTTAGAAAAGCATCCAATGCAAGCTCCAAAGATGAGACCTTCGTCCATGATTTCGAAAAATATATTCCTTCATATAATGCCCCTGCATCATTCATTGCCTCACCCGTCTTTGACACGGAGGAAATGATAGGTATTTTGGTCTTCCAGATGCCTGTTGACGAGATCAATAAGCGTTTGCTGGTAAATGAGGGGCTTGGTGAATCAGGAGAAGTTTATTTGGTAGGTTCTGATAACCTGATGCGCTCACAATCACGCTTTTCAGATGAAAACTCCATCTTGGCGACAAAAATTGAGTCAGCCACCGCCAATGCTGCCATTTCTGGCGGTGAAGGGGTAGAAATCACCCTTGATTATCGAAACATTAACGTCCTTTCAGCCTATGCACCACTAAAAGTTAAAGGACTTGACTGGGTCATCCTCGCCGAGATCGATGAAGAAGAAGCATTCAGAGCCGTTAATGAACTTAAGTTTGCGATCATGATTGCCATGCTTATAGCTATTGCTTTTATTATTGTGATTGCCGTTCTGTTTGTTCGTAGTGTTATGAAGCAGTTAGGTGCAGACCCCAGAGAGGTTAGAGTGCTTGCTGAGGGTATTGCGGATGGAGACCTTACCATGGATTTGAGTAATGTGGTTAAGAAGAAGCGGGTGGGTGTTTATGCCGCGATGATTGATATGCAGCAGAAATTGATAGATGTGGTTCAGCAGATTAAAGGGAATTCGGACCAGATTTCATCTGCCTCCGCTCAGGTTAGTGATACGGCAAATTCATTGAGTCAGGCGGCCAGTGAGCAAGCCGCAGGTGTTCAAGAGACCAGTGCTTCAGTCGAAGAGATGGGCGCATCAATTAGCCAAAATAGCGAAAATTCCCAGACGACTGACAAAATCGCTAGTGAGTCAGCCATTGCTGCAGCTGAAGGGGGAGAGGCCGTTTCCGGAACTGTTCAGGCAATGAACCAAATTGCTGAGAAGATTACCATCATCGAAGATATCGCCTATCAGACTAATATGCTGGCGCTTAATGCTGCTATTGAGGCAGCGCGAGCGGGTGAGCATGGTAAAGGTTTTGCAGTGGTAGCCGCTGAGGTCAGAAAACTTGCTGAACGTAGCCAGGTTGCAGCCTCAGAAATCAGCACCCTGACTGACGATAGTGTAAAAGTAGCTAAGAAGGCTGGAACACTGCTTGAAAAAATGGTGCCTGATATTACCAAGACGGCAGAATTGGTGCAGGAAATCACGGCCGCTTCTGAAGAACAGTCAGGTGGCGTGAGTCAAATTACTACCGCAATGCAGCAACTTGACAAGGTGACTCAGCAAAATGCAGCTGGCTCTGAAGAACTTGCAGCCACCGCAGAGGAAATGCAGGCACAGTCAGAAAATTTACAACAAGTAGTTGGTTTTTTCAGTTTGGAAGATGGTGCTGGGGAGACGAATGCGCATGAATAACCTTATTATTTCACTGACGTTGGTGACTGATTACATAGTACGAGAACGAAAAATCAAAAATGCGAGATTTGGCGCGACCACAGGGGTCTTGCAGTCTTCGGGTGTTAACCTAGAGCCTTATTTCAAGCCGCTGGGCATATTATCAATCTCGGAACACAACAAGGGTTGGAGTCATTGCTGGCTTAGAATTATCTTACTATGATTCTGCTTGCAAGTTGAATACCGCGATTTTTGTTATAAAGACAATTATACAAACCGATGCTATAACTAGTTTTCGATGTAGAAGGAAAAATGATGTCAAAAGGCTGTTTATATTATCCAATTAATAGTGAGATTGAAGTATTCAGCATATAGTCTATATTTAAACCCTAACTAAAATAATGAGAGGTGTGTCATGAAAAGTACCAAAATACTTGTGCATGGATTGCTCTTAACCATAATTATGCTTGGTTTCCAACCTGTCGCATTTGCGGATAATAAAGAAACGGCTACCGACCTTACAACGCTTTTAAGGTCGGCTCGATCGGTCACTGTTAATAAAAAAACGATTGCGGACCCAACTACGTTTAATGTCAAAAAGTTTATAAAGAAAACAAAGAAGAATTACTTGCGTTCAGCCGGTAAGAAATTCGATAAATCAAATCCAAGGCTAAATCAACTGATGGAAGCGATTGAGTTTGTTATTACTAATGCAAAGAAAGGTAACTATGCGAACAAATGGCCATCTGGAGCCTATGCCAATAAATTTTTACCCGCCCGTTTTGCCCGTGAAGCTGGTCTCAAATTTTCTGAGTTAACTGGCGAAAAAGGAATCATAAAATTAACCACATCCAATGCACTCTTGGTTAACCCCGATAATAAAGTAGATGACTGGGAAAACAATGTCATTGAAAATAAATTTTTGAAGGGCAGCTGGACAAGGAATAAAGTTTTCGCTGAAAACACCGCTGACGGTTACCGTCTGATTCTACCTGAATACTATACATCTGGCTGCATGGGTTGCCATGGCGGCGAAAGTGGCAAAGCAATTCATGCACAGCCCGTAGAAGGGTATGTTGGGGAGTTTGGTGGGGCAATCAGTGTAATTCTTAAAAAGTAAATGAATTATTAGCAAATTAATCCTTAGCCATTTCAACACCAGAGTGTAGTAAATAATCAAAGAAAGCATAAATGTATTACAAGGATGTGTTAAATGAGTTGAGGTTTTTGAATACGGTAACGATATTCTTAAGATTTGGGCGAATATATAAGTATCTGGATTAGATCAATAGAAAATAAAATGAATACTACTTCAACTCATTAGAAAGAAACTCATTTAAAAGTTTCAGTCGCATTGGAAGCATGTGATCAGCGGGCCTTAAAGAGTAGAGACTAAGCTCTTGATTAGAATAATTCACTAAAATAGGTAATAGTTTTCCAGACGAAATATCACTCTCAACAACAAAGTCTGGAATTAAAGCAATCCCATGGTGGGCCAATAACGCTTCTCTAAATAAAGAGCTGTTATTCGATTTTAAGCGTGGTTCAATATAAATATCTATTGATTTCTTTGCCTTTATGAATTGCCATTTCTGTCTACTTCCTTGTTGTGAGTAAACTAAACAAGAGTGCTTTTCTAGCTCTTCAGGAGTAGAAGGAGTACCGTATTTTGTAAGATATTCTGGAGAGGCGCAAGCGATGAATTTATACGTTTTAAGCTTTTTACAAAGCAAAGCGCTATCTTCAAGTTTGCTTGTTAATCTGAGTACTAAATCATAATCACCTTCGATAACGTTAACATGTTGGTCGCTCATGTGAACATCAACAGAGATCTGTGGGTATTTCATCATGAATTTGGCTAAAACGCTTGAAAAGACGGATAAGCCCCAAGACATAGGTACGCTTATGCGTATTTTTCCCTTAGGCTTAGAGTGGGTCTCAGTTAATTCATCAGTTAACCCATGCCACTGATCAAGTAATTTAATGGCGTAGCGATAGCTACGTTCACCGCTTTCAGTCAGTTGCATGTGCCTTGTGCTTCTA
>Ga0209825_1000080_pt1 | contig 97075 bp, 74 predicted proteins | sample EN8Hudsemesocosm_FD_184631 | JGI IMG/M metagenome (GOLD analysis project Ga0209825, IMG submission 184631) | Methane-oxidizing microbial communities from mesocosms in the Hudson Canyon - EN8B Hudson Canyon (SPAdes) (version 2) | ecosystem: Environmental > Aquatic > Marine > Cold seeps | place... | reverse complement strand
TGCCTGACGACCATAGCGAATTGGAACCACCTGATCCCATCCCGAACTCAGACGTGAAACGATTCAGCGCCGATGGTAGTGTGGGAGTTCCCATGTGAGAGTAGGTCATTGTCAGGCTTCTATTAAAAACCCCAGTAGGTCTTCCTACTGGGGTTTTTTTATGTCTGCGATTTAGGTTTTGAGGTCTTGGATCACCTAATGCATACAATATAGTAAGGCTATTATCGGGCGGGCTCCGTGCACCAAATGGTTTTAATACTCTATTATTTGGGGGCTTTTATCACTCTTCTTAGGCTAATAATTATCAGACATCTACTCAAAGTCCTTATAAGTCTTTCACTGTTTGTATATCTACGTTTTCCTTAGAAAATTTAGGTTTACCCATCAACTATTGCAGTTGTTCACAGTTGAACTTTTATTTCTTTGTTAATATAACGGTCCATTACAAAAAGATATTAAACGAATTTGAATAATGTTTTTTAAAGCTTATATCTCTGTGAGTTTTGTCACAGCATTGCTCAGAAAAAAAACATATAGTTACTTTCTATTAAAAATAACTATAAAGACTAAATTTTATTATTAGAATTGCCGAACATTAATTGATATGGATTTTAAATGAGTTATTCCGAAGGTATTGGGAATCGGTTGAAAGTAGTTAGCTTTATAATTTGCATTGTTTCTGCAGCATCTTCGTATGCAGAAATGACACCGATTCCTGATGAAGAATTAAACCAATATTCTGGGCAAGCTGCTGTTGCATTTGATGTGAGTCAAATTGATACGACCAGCTATACGCGTGTAACGCTTGGTATGGAAGCTGATCTTCAGGTAAACATTAACGAATTTGAAGCAGGCAATATTTCCCGAACAGGAGAGCTATTGAATTCTGACTTATCAATATCAAATCTTGGCTTTGGTTCTATTTCAACTGACAGTGCTCAAATACAGCTTGATGGCCAAACTTATGCGGTCAACGATATAATCCCTTTTGAATTAAATGATCCCTACTTTGAAATCGCTCAAGATGCAGCAGATGAAGTAACTGGTTTTCGTATAGGTTTTGGTGAAGCCCGAGGGCAATTATCGGGAGATTTTAACAGTATCTCTGGTAATGTCGGTGTTGATATTACTGATTACTTTGGTGATTCCTATCGTTCGACAATGCTAGATTCTAGCGGTGCTTCTGATAATGTCAGAACTACATACTTTGGAGTATCAAACACAGAGTCGGGTGGGGCAACAGATTGTACGAATGGTTTTTATTGTTACAATTTAGACGATTATAAAACCTTGGATGTCGGCCAGAGAAATTTGAGTAGCGGAACAGTAGACTATACAGAAGACTTTTTTATCTCTTTTCAAAAAGCACCGACTACTTGGTCAACAAGTGCTGGAGATATCAGTGCTCAAATGGGTGCCTTTATAAATATACCTACCTCTATACACATTGATATGAATACAGGTACGAATGCAACGGGTACAGCCCGAGTACGTACAGAGTATATTGATCGTAGTAATAATTTGTTTTAATCTTCTCTCTTTTTTCAAAACGAAGTAAAGAGAGTTGTTAATGCAAACTATTTTTTGGCACGATTACGAAACATTTGGAATTGACACTAAAAAGGACAAACCTTCTCAGTTTGCAGGGGTTCGTACGGATTTAGATTTAAATATAGTTGGTTCACCTCTTACGATCTATTGTAAACCCTCCGAAGATTTTTTACCGTCGCCTGATGCCTGTCTTGTTACAGGTATTACTCCACAAGTTGCGCTTCAAGAAGGCATAAATGAAGCCGAATTTGCTCAAGCTATTCATAATGTATTCTCTGCTCCAGGAACTTGTGTCGCTGGCTATAACAGTATTCGTTTCGATGATGAAGTGAGCCGAAATTTATTTTATCGAAACTTTTATGATCCGTATGAACGTGAATGGAAAAATGGTAATTCTCGGTGGGATATTATTGATGTAGTTCGACTGACTTACGCATTAAGACCTGACGGAATTAACTGGCCTCTAGGTGAAGATGAACAGCCAACTTTTAGATTAGAAAAGCTTAGTGCGGCCAATAATATTGTACATGAATCTGCTCATGATGCGATGTCGGATGTTTATGCAACGATTGGTGTTGCTAAGCTAATAAAGTCGAAACAACCACAGCTATTTGATTATGTATTCAGCCTCAGAAACAAACAGTCCTTACTAAAATTATTTGAAGTTGAAACGCATAAACCGCTTTTTCATGTTTCATCTAAATATCCTGTATCCCTTGGGTGTGGTGCATTGGTTGCGCCACTATTTCAACATCCTAAAAATAAAAATGGTTTTGTCGTTTTTGATTTAAGGCAAGATCCAAAACTGCTACTTCAGTTATCAGTTGATGAAATAAAGCAACGTCTATATACCGCTACGAAAGACCTTAAAGAAGGGGAGGTAAGGCCTGCGCTTAAGACTATTCATATCAATAAGTGCCCTATGATTGTGCCAGCTTCAATGTTGAAAACCATTCCTTTAGAAAGGAAAGAGGCATGGCAGCTTGATATAAACGTTATGCAGCAACATCTTCAATGGTTAAGAAATAACCCTCAAGTCATCGCTAAGCTTATTTCTGTTTTTGATGTGTCTTATAAAGAACAGACTACATTAGATCCTGATTTAATGATTTATTCTGGTGGTTTTTTCTCTCAGCATGATAAAGCTGCTATGAATAAAATTCGCGCGTCCAATGAGCAAGAGTTAGCTGAGAATGAGTTTATTTTTCAAGACTCGCGTTTAGAAGAAATGCTATTTAGATATAAAGCCAGAAATTATCCAGAAACACTTACAGAAGAAGAACACGGTAAGTGGGAGCAACACTGTGCTGGCCGTATAATGAGTGCAGACTCGGAGTATATGAACGTACAGCAGTTCTCTAATAGGTTGGTTGAGTTGTCTCAAAATCCAGAGCTAACCGCCCACGATCAGGCGGTTTTGCAAGACTTACAGTATTATGCGGAATCAATTATTCCTTATTACTAAAAGTATTAAGCTGGACTTGTTTAGTAAAGCGCGACATATCTTTCAATGTTGCGCTATCTTGAGTTGTTTCGTTTTTAGTATAAACGAGCAGTGAGTTTCCTTTATTCTTGATAAGTTCATTGAAAAAGGTTTGAATCTCTTCTTTTGTAATTCCGCTAACAAAACTTGCTAGTTCATCTTTAGTATTAAAATCAAAATTCCTTTTATCTATTTCTTGCCAATTCCTATTACTTCGCTGATAAAGCGTGTTGTCTTTCTTTAATAGACGAGTGATAACTGCAGATTGGTATTGTTCTATCATTTTTGACGTTAGGCTTTCAAATTCGAGCGCTTGATTCTGTAAAAATTGATTAGTTTCATTTAACAGTGTTTCTCCACTGCTATTCGGTGATTGAACGATAAATGCTAAGCCAGGTACCTCAAATAGATTAAAGTTTGTTGCGAAAACAATATAGCCTAATTGTTTATTTGTTCTAATTTGAGCGTAATAATTGGTGGAAATGATTTGGCTGAGTAATAAGAACATAGCCTGCTCTTTAAAGCTCTTTTCCTTTCCCTGTATGTAATATACAAAGCCTGTATCTGGATGCTCAACAAGAATATCTTGGTACCATGCATGTTTACCATCTAGATTAGATACGCTTGAGCGCTCGACAGCTTGAGTCTGTGTATCAGATAGGATGATGCTTTCGAATTGTTTTCCTATGTTTAAGGCGCTGCCTCTGGATATATTTCCAGAACTTAAAATTGCAGTGTCGATTCTTTTAAAGAAACTCGTCCTAAAATTATCAAGATCACTTAATGTCTGTGTTGTTAATATCTTCAGGCGTTCTTGCTCACTCCAGGATGGCGTTATAACTGAGCGTTGGACTTCTGCAATGGCTTGCTCGTAGGGTTTTTTATCTTTGGCATTTAGTAACTTTCGTTGTAAGCGTTCTTTTATTATAGCGAAGCGCTCAGTTGTGAATTTTTTATGTTTCAGTGTTAAAAGAATTTTGTTGAGTAATGTGCTTTGCTTGTCATTGTAGCCGCTGATTTTTACCGTAATACCTCTAATGTGATTATAAAGTTCGTAATGAAGGCCTGCCAAATAAGCAGGGTAAGTAAACTCATTCAAACTATCCTTTAACAAAGAAACCATCATCTCAGTTAGGTTTAAATTTTCTGCTGACTGCATACTGGCAGGTGAACGGATTGTTACAAACAGATTCGCTTTGGGTGTACCAAATGAAGTGTCTGCAGAGTACCAAATATCTAAACCTTTTGAGCGTTTGAGAAGCTCGGGTTTCTTGTTGTCAGTTAGCGTTAAAAGATCTATGTTTTCTGGGATGAATATATTTTTTTCAGGAACATTTAATGTGGCAATTGATTTAGGTAATTTAAGATCGTGTATAAACTCATCGGCATATTTTTCAATATTGTAAGGTGCATCATACCATTCAGACTTTAACTTCCCTTCTATACTTTTAGAAGAAATCGTTACTAACATATTTGATGGTATTAAAAGATTCAAGTAGTTTAGGTATAAATCAGGGGCATATTCACTTAGGTTATAGCCTTCGAATAATACATCGTTCACATTCGTATCATGGAGTGCACCAGCTAAAGCACTTGTTAAATGAATGGGTTCTGACTTTTCTTGATAATTGAAACTAATTTTGAGCATTTGTGCTTGTTCTTCAAAATAGTTTTTCTGAATACCTTTAATACGAAGTAATTCGAAATAGGCGAATACTGTTTTAAGAATACTTTCTTGTTGAGCTAAACCTTGTTCGGTCAGCCCCATTGATATCATAAACATGGCTCGGTCATTCGTGTCGAATTGAGCGCCTGCTGATAAAGAGTCAACGAGCTGTTGAGACTTTAATTCTGACAATAAGCTACCTTTACCTTCATGACCAATTAGATTGGAAATATAAGAGATCGGTTGAGATTTTTTGTATTTAAAAGAAGATGGGACAGGGAAACCAATGGTCATAGATCGTCTGTCCATTATTGAATTTACTTCAATCTTGGCGGGTAAAAAATTACTTTCAAAAAACTCATTTTTTATATCTTGGGTACTTACGTTTTGATTTGGAATATTTGAAAACTTTTCTTTCGCCCATTTTTTAAGCGTTGCAATAGGTTCTTTGCCTAAAATAACTAACTTCATTTCATTCGATGAATATCGAGCATTATAAAAATTTACAACAGCGTCACGTAGGCTCGTATCTGGCTGGTCTTTTAATGTTTCTAAATTACCGACAGAAAACTTCTTGTAGGGATGATCAGTAGACAAAATAGATTTGATTGCTGAAAAAAAACGTCGACCATCATCTTTTATTTTGGAGGAGTATTCTGAATGTACGGCTTTAACTTCGCGTTCAACATATTCTTCATTAAAAAGGGGAGAGGTGAATTGTTCAGAAAACCGATCAAGAGCTGTTTCTAAATTATCGGCGTTAATATCAAAAAAATAATTGGTATGTTCTAGTGATGTGTAGGCGTTATGACTTCCTCCATGATCACTGATATATTTTTGATACTCATCTGGATTTGGAAATTTTTTGGTACCTAAAAAGAGCATATGCTCTAAAAAATGTGCGAGACCTTGAAACTCAGAGGGGTCATCTGAGCTGCCAATATTTACATCGAGTGCTGCAGAAGCCTTATCCGTTTCAGGGTCTGAAATGAGTAACACGGTTAATTTATTTGAAAGCGTTGTTGAATAGTACTCCCTTTGGTCGTTAGGGCTTTTAATAATGTTTTGTGTTGATGTTATGGAAGTATTGGCTGTTACAGACGTGGATGTTAGTACAAACGTTATTAGAAACAATACGGGTTTTAACACAATTGGCCTCGCTAAAATAATATAAAGGGGATATTTATTATGATGTCATTATGTCAGCATGTGTTTTCTTTTACACGGTGGTGAGCTTGTTTTTGGTGATAAATCACAATTATTGAGTAAATTAAATAGAGATAATTAATAGAGTAAAAGCCCTATAAATATCTTGAAAAATATAGATAAATCTGTATGGCAGTTGTTGCTCTGTCATAAATAGGCTCTATACTGTGTAGTATCTTTGATATAGCGACACTTGGTATTGACTCCGGTGTTTATTTCAATAGAGCAAGTGCAGGGATTAACTATTTATCTTAATGAATTTGATAAGCGAGTTCTTATCGAAGCGCAACAAATCTAATAATGTTTGGGGTATAAATTAATGAGCTATTTCGTAACCGGAGGAACCGGTTTTATTGGTCGTTTTTTAGTTGAGAAACTATTGTCACGTGGCGAAACTATATATGTTTTAGTACAAGAAAAAAGTATTGATAGATACGAAGCATTGCTGGAACGTGTCGGCGCTACTAAAGATGAAGTTGTTGCTATTGTCGGTTCATTGACTGAACCAAATCTAGGCATTTCTGATGCTAATATGTCGATGTTGAAGGGAAGTATTAGTCACTTTTATCATCTCGCCGCTATCTATGACCTCTATGCAGCAGAAGAAATTCAACAGGCTGTAAATGTACAAGGTACTAAAAATGCGGTTGATGCCGCTACAGTTATGGATTCTGGTTGCTTTCACCAGGTAAGCTCTATTGCCGCTGCTGGTCTATACAAAGGAACGTTCCGTGAGGATATGTTCGAAGAAGCTGAGAAATTAGACAATCCATATTTACAAACCAAGCATGAGTCTGAAAAAGTCGTTCGTGAAGAGTGTACCATTCCTTGGCGCGTATACCGACCTGGTATGGTTGTTGGCCATACAGAAACGGGTGAAATTGATAAAATTGATGGCCCCTATTACTTTTTTAAAATGCTACAAAAAATTAGAGGCGTTCTACCTCAGTGGATGCCAACAATTGGTATTGAAGGTGGTCGCTTAAATATTGTACCTGTAAATTTTATTGTTGATGCACTAGATCATATTTCTCACGTTGAAGGCGAAGATCAGAAATGCTTTCATTTAACAGACCCTGACCCATACAAAGTTGGTGAGGTTCTAAACATATTTGCAAAAGCGGGTCATGCGCCAACAATGACAATGCGAATTGATTCTCGTATGTTTGGCTTCATCCCACCAATGATTCGTAATGGGCTTAAGAGCCTGCCTCCTGTAAAGCGCATCACAAAGGCCGTTTTAAACGACTTTGGTATTCCACAATCTGCAATGGAATTTTTGAATTACCCAACACGATTCGACTCTCGTGAAACAGAAAGAGTATTAAAAGGTACGGGGATCGAAGTGCCGCGTCTTCCAGATTATGCACCCGCTATTTGGGATTATTGGGAGCGAAAATTAGATCCAGACTTATACAAAGATCGTACGCTCAAAGGCACCGTCCAAGGTAAAGTTTGTGTCGTAACGGGAGCAACATCAGGTATTGGCTTGGCGACAGCGCATAAGCTAGCTGAAGCCGGCGCTATTATATGTATTGCTGCGCGAACTCAAGAAACACTTGATGAAGTTAAAAAAGATCTGGAAGGAAAAAGTGATACAGTCTTTGCCTATCGTTGCGATTTTGCAGACATGGAAAGTAGTGATTTATTTGTAAAGGAGGTCTTAAAAGATCATGGTCATGTTGATTACTTGGTGAATAATGCTGGGCGCTCAATTCGTCGTGCAATCAGTCATTCGTTTGATCGTTTTCATGATTTTGAAAGAACCATGCAGCTTAATTACTTCGGATCATTGCGGTTAATTATGGGCTTTTCGCCATCGATGCTTGAACGACGAAGTGGCCATATTGTGAATATTTCGTCTATTGGTGTATTAACGAATGCACCAAGATTTTCGGCGTACGTATCTTCAAAGGCGGCGTTGGATGCATTTTCAAGATGTGCAGCGTCTGAATTTTCAGATAGTAATGTTACTTTCACCACGATCAATATGCCTTTGGTTAGAACTCCGATGATTGGGCCAACTAAAATCTATGATTCAGTGCCGACATTATCACCTGAAGAAGCCGCTGATTTAATCGCTGATGCGATTGTTCATCGACCAAAACGTATTGCAACACGAATCGGTACATTTGCTTCCGTATTACATGCTCTAACACCTAAGCTTGGTGAAATTATCATGAATACAGGGTTCAAAATGTTCCCAGATTCTGATGCGGCGAAAGGTGAGGGTAAAGCAAGCAAGCCAAAAGTGTCGACTGAGCAAGTTGCATTTGCGGCGATTATGCGTGGGATTCATTGGTAAACGTTTATTTTTAATTAAGTCAGTATTAAAGGGAGCTATGTTAGCTCCCTTTTTTGTGAATAAAAAAAGACTATAGTTTTTTCCTATAAGATTAATTAGTATTTTCTATCACTTGCCGGTGGGATAAGAGCGTTGCTCTGTGTACTATAGGCACAACTGATATTATCCATAATATCTAATGTAGTTTTTGAAAATAGTGGCTATTCAAGTCTCTATCCTTTATTCCTTTCAAGGAGAATATAATAATGAGCGTTTTAGTTGGTAAGCAAGCACCTGATTTTACAGTTCCAGCAGTATTGGCAGATGGCCAAATAGTTGATGAGTTTTCATTTTCTGAAGTAACAAAAGGAAAGTATGCTTTAGTTTTCTTTTACCCTTTAGATTTTACTTTCGTATGCCCTTCAGAGCTTATTGCTTTGGATCATAGAATGGACGACTTTAAAGCGCGAGGCGTAGAAGTAATTGGTGTTTCAATTGATTCACATTTTACACATAACGCGTGGAGAAACACTGCAGTGAATGACGGCGGTATTGGCGCTGTTGGTTACACCTTAGCAGCAGATATGAATCACGATATTTGTAAAGCTTATGACGTAGAATCAGACGGTGGCGTTGCATATCGTGGAGCATTCCTGATCGATCAAACTGGTCTAGTTCGTTCACAAATCGTGAATGATTTACCTTTAGGTCGTAATATGGACGAATTAATTCGTTTAGTTGATGCACTTCAGTTCCACGAAGAGCATGGTGAAGTTTGTCCAGCAGGTTGGACTAAAGGCGATAAAGGGATGGATGCATCACCAGCAGGCGTTGCTTCATACCTTGCAGAAAACTCAGAAGGTTTATAATTTAATTATAAGCGTTCAATAAAAAACCGAGCAATATGCTCGGTTTTTTTATGGGTGCTAAGTTATTATTTGTAACTAAAGCGGCCAACCACCTAAATGACGCCACTTATTCACTATTTTACAAAAAAGTTCTGCCGTCTTTTCCGTATCATATTTTGCAGAATGCGCTTCTTTGCCGTCGAAATCGACACCTGCTAACCCGCATGATTTCGCTAACACTGTTTGCCCAAAAGCCAAGGCTGATAGGGTGGTGGTATCAAATGACGAGAATTGATGAAACGGGTTTCTTTTAATACCTGTTCTTTCTGCCGCTGCAAAAACAAAGCTATGATCAAAGTGAGCGTTATGACCCACTAGTATCGCGCGTGTACAACCCGTTTCTTTCACCGCTTTTCTGATAGGCGTAAAGATTTTATCTAAAGCCATTATCTCAGTGAGAGCATTACGAAAAGGGCTCTTAGGGTCTATTCCGGTGAAATCCAATGCAGATTGCTCAAGGTTTGCACCTCGAAACGGTTCGACATTACAATGGACGGTTTCTTTCTTATATAAAGAGCCATCAGACTTCATTCCAATAATCACAGCCGCGATTTCCAGCAAAGCATCTGTTTGAGAATTGAATCCAGCCGTTTCTACATCAATGACTACGGGTAGAAAACCACGAAATCGAGCAGATATGGCGTGAGAATTGCTTTTAGTTAAAGTGTTTGAGTTATCAGAGTGGTTCGGCACGGTGTATCCTTGTAGTTCCGCTTGCGAGTTGGAGTATATCAGAGGCTAGAATAAAATAGGGCAAATAATTGCCTCTAGCTAGGGTAAAGTTTTTCCAAAATCAGGGTTTTAAAGAAATTTATGAAGAGCGTTCCATTTTTTTACATTTGTTCAATGTTTATATCGTTAACTCTCTTAACATCTGAAGGGTTAGAGGCGAAGACATTTGGCGCGAAGCTAGATAAAAGCCAATGGTATCTTTCAGCTTCAATCTTTGAATGTAGTCTTGTGCATGAAATACCCTATTATGGGAAAGGTATCTTTTACCATGAAGCCGGTGAGGAGTTAAAGTTCATGACTTCAACCGTTAAAAACCCTATGAAACCAGGAAAAGCGGCTTTGGTGATTGAAGCCTCATCTTGGAAACCCGGTAATATAATTGATGACCTCGGCTATGTCGATGTGATCGATAGTACTAAGCCTATTGTTGTTAATAAGAAAAAAGCGACGGCTATGATGAGTGGCTTACTGGCTGGAATGGCGCCTACTTTTACACGAAAAGCTTGGTTTAGTGATGATTCAATCCGTTTATATTTAAATAGTATCCATTTTCGTTCAGTCTATGATGGTTATTTAGAGTGTATTGCCGGATTACTGCCCGTAAATTTTAAGCAGGTGGAAAGAACACGTGTTCATTTTCAAACAGATAAAGCTAATTTAACAAAAGATGATAAAAAATCGCTGGATAGAGTCGTTTTATATGTGTCTGCAGATAGTAGTGTGACTGCTATTTATATAGATGGTCATACAGATAATACCGGTCGTCGTATTTATAATAGACGTTTATCTAAAGCGCGGGCTGAAGCAGTTCGTGACTATTTAGTGCGCAAAGGATTGCCAGCAGAAGCTATTCGGACTCGCTATCATGGGGAACGTTATCCAGCTGTTAAAAATACAAATACTAAAAACAAGTCTAAAAACAGAAGAACGACTGTTAGGCTGGTACAAGGGGAGGTGTTAGAGCCACCAAGTGATAAATCTCCTGATGGCGAACTGAATTAAACCTCGTTTAACTTGAGAACTTACGTTTAATTATTGAGCTCTCTTTAATCTCTATTGTGTTTACCGCCTTGGTACACGTAAAATAGCGCCTTTTCTTATCTAAGCCTCAAGATTCACATATCTTGAGCTTTTTGACGCTATTAATTTGGAGCCTCCTTATGTCACAAGTAAACAAAGTTGTCTTAGCCTACTCCGGTGGTTTGGATACCTCTGTCATCGTTAAATGGTTGCAGGAAACTTATAACTGTGAAGTTGTTACATACACAGCTGATTTAGGGCAGGGTGAAGAAGTTGAACCAGCGCGCGCAAAAGCAGAAGCTTTAGGCGTTAAAGAAATTTATATTGAAGATGTGCGGGAAGAATTCGTTCGAGATTATGTTTTCCCAATGTTTCGTGCGAATACTATTTATGAAGGCGAATACCTTCTAGGCACATCCATAGCTCGTCCGCTAATTGCGAAGCGAATGATTGAAATTGCAAATGAAACAGGTGCCGATGCAATCTCTCATGGTGCAACGGGCAAGGGTAATGACCAGATACGTTTTGAATTAGGTGCTTATGCACTTAAACCTGGTGTTCAAGTGATAGCACCTTGGAGAGAGTGGGACCTTAGTTCACGTACTAGTCTATTAGAATACTGTGATAAACACGGTATTGAAGTTGAGAAGAAAAAAGGTAAATCACCTTACTCAATGGATGCTAATTTACTTCATATTTCATATGAAGGTGATATCTTGGAAGATCCATGGCAAGAGCCTGAAGAAGAAATGTGGCGCTGGTCAGTTTCTCCTGAAAATGCCCCGGATGAGCCGACTTATATCGAAGTTACTTATGAAAAAGGCGACATTGTCGCAATTAATGGTGAGCCTTTAAGTCCTGCAACGATATTGGAAAACTTAAACAAAGTGGGCGGTGATAATGGTATTGGTCGTTTAGATATTGTTGAAAACCGTTATATCGGCATGAAGTCGCGTGGTTGTTATGAAACACCGGGCGGCACGATTATGATGAAAGCGCATAGAGCAATTGAATCGATTACCTTAGATAAAGAATCAGCTCACTTGAAAGATAGCATTATGTCAAAATATGCAGAGCTAATTTATAACGGTTACTGGTGGTCACCTGAGCGTAAAGCACTTCAAGCATTAATTGATAATACACAAATTTATGTTAATGGCGTTGTGCGTCTTAAGCTATATAAGGGTAACGTGCAGGTAGTTGGTCGTAAATCGGATGACACATTATTTGATGAAAGTATTGCTACCTTTGAAGATGATGGTGGTTCATATGACCAAAAAGATGCTGAAGGCTTTATAAAGCTGAACTCGCTTCGTTTGCAAATTGCAGCGGGTAAGGGACGTGATCAAGGCTAAACCCTGATCAAACTTAAAAAAAGGCGAGCGTGATGCTCGCTTTTTTTTGGATGGACTTCCATGATGTTATGATACGCCTAAAAGAAGCTTTCTAATTCAGTAATGACTTGTTCAGGTTGAATCGGTTTTGATAAATGGCTATTCATACCCGCAGCCAAGCTTCGCTCTTTGTCGTCTGACATGGCGTTTGCCGTAATAGCGATAATAGGCGTTCGTTCATAGTTTGGCAAAGTTCGAATAATTTTTGTAGCTTCATAACCATCCATTTCTGGCATTTGAATATCCATGACGATTAAATCGTAATTACTTACTTTTGTCATGTTTACTGCCTCTAAACCATTTACAGCTAATTCTACAATTAACCCTGCTTGTTCTAAGATGGATTGGGCGACAAGGCGATTAATTTCCATATCTTCGACAAGTAAGGCCTTTTTATTTACTAGCTTTTGAGAAATGTAAGAACGTGAAGAATTATCCTCTTCTATGATGGGCTCTATTGTAGTCTCGTTTATTTTTTTCTCAGAAATGGGTAAAAATAAGTCAAAAGAAAAACAACTCCCTTTTTGATGCTCGCTATGCAAATGTATATCACCTTGCATCAGATTAATGAGGTGCTTGCATATTACGAGCCCTAAGCCTGTGCCTCCGTACTTTCTAGATGTCGAATCATCAGCTTGAGAAAAGGTTGTAAATAATTTCTTTTGTTGTTCTTGAGTTACCCCAATGCCTGTATCTGAAACTTTAAACGCAATAAAGTCGGCATTTTCTATTCGTTGAATATCAACGGTTACAGCACCTTTTTCAGTAAATTTAATCGCGTTACTCATTAGGTTAGATAAAATCTGTGAGCACCTTACAGGGTCACCAATTACCAGAGTAGAAAACTGTTCGTCGAGATTAATATTTAAATCGATACCTTTTTCATTAGCTTTAGGCGCTGCAATATGAACAACAGAATCCAACATTTCTTGAAAATTAAACTCAACATGCTCAATGGTAAACTTTCCTGCTTCAATTTTTGAAAGGTCTAAAATGTCGTTTAAAATATGTAGCAAGTTATTGGAAGAGTATTTTAGTTTTTGTAGATAATTTATCTGTTTAGGATTTAAGTCTGTTCTAAGTAATAAGTCAGTTAAGCCAATCACGCCATTCATCGGCGTGCGTATTTCGTGGCTCATATTGGCTAAAAATAAACTTTTTGCTTTACTTGCGCTATCGGCGGCGGCTGTCGCGATAGTGAGCTGCTCATTCATGGTTTGTAATTCTAAGGTGCGAGTATTTACTTTATCTTCTAACGTAAGGTTGACGTTTTTAAGTAACGCTTTTGATTCAATTAGCTGTTTTTGAGTATTTTCTAATGTTTTAAAGGCTTTCACTGTATTGATCTTTTCTAAAGATACTTTTTTTACCAAGTAAAATAACAAGATGATGAGTAAGGTGAACCCTGTTATTTGGAGTAGCTCTTGAATAATTATTTTATTCAATTGCGGGCGTTGCTTGTCGTAGGTGAAATAAATTTCAATATTCCCAATCGTCATGTTGCCTTGCTTAACCGGTGTTCTCATAGATTTTAGTTGTTTGAATATTTCTGGTTCAGCAGACTCTTGATTCAGTGAGATGAATTCGCCAAGAGAGTTTTTAAATTTACCCTTGAATAAGTGCCCAAAATTTCCATAGACTTTAATACCTAAGATGAAACCTGCACTTAGCTCAGCATCTAAAATGGCTGAGGCTGCGTCTTTGGTAAAATTTCGCTCAGTTGCCTTGTTATAAATATTGTAGACAATAGGTCGTACGCTATTGGCAATTCGCTGGCCGGCGCTGCTTACGCGCTCATCTATGTTTCTCTTGATTTGTTGTTCATCTATATTAATACGCCAAAAAAATAAGCTAACCATTAAACAGGTAATGGTTATTGAGGCGAGAAAAAAAACTTTTGTTGATGAAAAATTTAGCTTCATGAGTTATTCATCATATGGGCCAAAAATTTTGTAGTAGGTTGCATATCCTTTTTTAAATTTTTGCTTCGACTCAATTAACCGCTTTGTGAAATCATCTTTCTTTTTGTATTGATCTAAAATAGTATCTGAGACCGTATGCCATTTTTCAATATCGCTTTTGGACCACTGATTGATAGATGTGCCGTTTTGTTGAAATGCCTTTAAGGCTTCAAAGTCTTCAACTTTCGCGATAGCAGTTGTTGTTAACGTATAAGATTTTATGGCTGTTTCTAGAATAGCTTTTAAGTCTTCGGGCAGGGCTTCAAAGGCTTTTTGGTTAATCAAAAAATCGGCGAGTACAGAGGGTTGCCAAATAGCAGGAACGATTGCGTGTGTGGCGATGTCATTAAGCCCTAAGTTCCAAGCGCCTGAAACAGTAGTCCATTCAACGGCATCGAGAGAATTATCTTCTAATGATGCTTTGATTTCATCAGGAACGAGAGGGATCGCATATGCTCCGGTAGCAGCTGCTAGCACCTCACTAGGTAAACCAGGTCCAATCCTAACGTTCATGCCTTTTAAGTCACTAATTCCTTGAATGGGTTTTTTTGATAATAAGCCAAACTCCATACCAGGCCACCAGGCAGCACGCCAAATAATACCTTCTGGATTTGCTAGTTCATTGGCTAATTTAGTGCCTTCTCCTGCAATAAAATACATTAATGACGCATCTATATTCATAAAATCAAAGGGACCTGCATTCATTACTGCCCATGCAGGGTGCTGACCAGACCACCAATTCGGCCAACCACTACCCATTTGAATTTTACCTGTCTTAACCGCATTGAAAATATCAGGGCCACCCGTAATTTCGCCACCTGGGTGAGGGGATATAATAAAGTGGCCAGCACTCATTGTTTTAATGTTCGCTGTCATTTTGACTAACTCTTTATAGTCAGTACTCGACGACGTTGCTTGTGATTGAATATCCCAATGAATGACTTCTTTTTTTGCTTCACAGCCTTGCAGCGTAATTAAAACCATTAAACACAGTAACTTAATTATTCGATCTGTGAATATATTCATTAGGTCACCCACAAGTAACTGACGTTAAAAAACAGTGTATAAATTGATTACCTTTATTAATATTAGTTTATTTAACTGAGTTGTCGCTTAAAAATTGGAAAACTTTGTGTAGGTATAGAAACAAGAGCAAGTTTTTTTATTTAAAGGAAATAATACGCGCTATCAAGGACTGTTACTGATGCTATAGATGCATTGCTAATAGCTAAACTATTAACCTTTAGATTTTGAAAGTAACTTGAGCGAAATAGGCATTACCAAGTAAGAAATAATCGGCACAATAATTCCCACTGCAACAATCACATTTAGCAGCTTGCTCGAAGGTAGAAAGAAAGCCACGAAGTCTGGAATAAAATAAACCAGTGGTACTAGCGCCAGAAAAGTAATCAAAGCCATTATATGTTGGCTGGGTTTTTGGTCATTAGTCATTAATTTACTCCTCAATTTATTCATAAAATAAAGCCGCAAATAGCGGTCATCCATATTTTATTTATTTGCTTGTAAGAAACTATTATAGACCCAACGATAACTTGTATGTTCACCTAATACACTATCTAAAGCCATGGCATGCTCACTCCGCCAGTCATCCATCACTTCGGCTAAAACAGAGGCCCATGTTGCCACTTTTACACCGGCTTGTGTCATTCGATGGATGGCTGCGTCAGCGACGGCTTTATTCCAAGTGCCCGAAGCATCGACAACCGCATATACATCATAACCCTCTGCTACCGCTGAGATGGCAGGGAACATTAAACACACATCGGTCACAATACCGGTCATGATGATTTTCTTACGACCGGTTACCTCGATGGCTTGTTTAAATTCTGGGCTTTTTCAAGCGTTTACCTTAGCGTTAGCGTCAGGAAACAAGCAATTAGAGCTAAAGATAAGCCCGAGATTTGTTACTGATGATTTTTCTATATTAAAACAATCGGTTGTAGATGGACTAGGCATCGCTGTTTTACCTGATTATATGTGTCGAGAGGAAACACAATCTGGAAAGTTGGTTAAAGTGCTTCCTGAATGGGGGTTAAAAGCTGTTGATGTCTACCCTCTCTACCCGCAACATCGCGTAAAAATTCCAAAAGTTAAAGCGCTTCTAGAGTTTGTCATTGAAACCTTTCATTGCAAGTTAAGCACCCACTAAACACCTTTTCTGATTAGGCTCAAACCTGAGCGTAATGATGCAAAACCATGTTTGAGCCATTTCTGAAAATTAAAAGGTGTTGGCCACGACTTGTTGTAATGCAGGCTTTGCATTATCTCGTAGCAATGTTCCGTGTGCGGCGATTATGTGGTCAAAGTCTAAATCAAGTAAACGTTCAAAATCGCCTCGCATAGTCTCACCTTTTGGGGTGACTCTTTTAATCCAAGGCTTACCGATTAATAATTCTTTTTTAAAACCCATTAATCTGAGTACAACTTTTGTTAAAATTGTTGTGTAGCTCCAGCTTGTTAAGTTTTGAATGCTATCTGTTGTAATTAATAGCTTGTGGTCTTTTAATAATAACGCGGCTTCAGGAAACTTTGCGGTAGAGAAAATAAAAAACTCTGAGTTATCAATTGGGGAGGGCGTATCATCTTCAATGATGGTATCAGGTATGGGGGCTTTATAAGTGGATTGATCTTTTTGGCACCAGAACTCTGCTTGAAAGTGATCAATATAATACTGGTCGTCTAAACCATGAAAATCACCTAAGCGTAAAACCTTCTTAATATTACCTAAGGCGCATAGCTTTTTTTCTTCGTGGTTGTTGAGTCTGACAGGGTTGATCAGTGTTAACTCATCACCTTGTTTTAGAATGATCATGTTTCTATTCATGGTCATGCCTGGAGCCACCTTAATGCTCCCATGGACCCAAAACACATTTTCAAATAATTCTTCTATTGTATTATGCGCATAGGCTGGTGCGTATTTTATTTCTTCCATAATCAATGCTCTCCGTAAGAATGAAGTAAATACTTTAATGGGTTTTCGGTATCAAAGAATGCTTATATTATGGAACAGATTGCTTCAAAATAGTTTGGCTGCGTACTTATTTATGTTAATTAGCCAGCGAGTGCAGACTCTTCTTCGCATTCGGTTTCAATATCCATAAAGTCAGAGATAAAATCCCAAACAATTCTGCGCTGTAAATTAGAGGTTGGGATTGCTTCAAGTCCGCCTAATAACTTCATTAAATCACTGCCGGTTTTAGAAAATGCTTGTAAGTAAAAACCTGCGCTTTTACCAACTGGTGTAAAATCGTGGCTAATGCGGTGAGTCTTTTTCTCATATTCAAACTCAAAGCCTACAAGCAAATTTTTAGGCTCTGGGGCGATCATGCCAGCATTAATGCAGTGAGAAAGTAAACGTGACTCTGAGAAAATATCGTCTGCTTCTTCAGAGTTTGGTTTGGAGCGAAATATAAAAGGGTGCCCATTACTGCCAATGAATGCATAATTGGCAACTTTTTTGAATGCGGCAATTTCCCACAAATCACAATGATAAAGAAAGCTGAGGCTGCGTTTTGATATTGAGCTTGAATGTTTTAGTTCGCAAAGCATGGCCCGGGCCCAAAGGCTTTGCATATTTTTATTACTGACATCCTGAGCATAGTTGAAATATACATTTGCCCAGTCCGAGTCAACAGCATTTATATTTACTTTTTCACCCATAAGGCCTGAAACGAGTGATAATATGGCTTCAATATTTTCTTGACGCTGTGTTTCTTGATGGCGCACGCGAGCATGAGTACGTTCAGAAATATTGGCAAATTGAACATCTGTTTCAACAAAAATAGCATCGTCATCAGAGCTGCTATTACCTGATGCAATATTTCGAACAATGGTGCCATTTGAACGATAGTAGCCGCCCATAGTCTTGGTGCAAAGGGCAACTAATTTTGACCAGGTACCCATTTGTTTTTTATTTTTATTTCCATTTGATTGGAACAAGTTTCTAATACTCCCTTACGAAACTTATGATTTGAATTTTGAAACTACTTATTATAATTGAGCAAGAATATATGCATTCTTAGTATTGAAAACAAGTAATGCTTATATCCTGTATTCTAGATGTGAACGCGTTCAAAAAACGGCGTGTAAAAGCATACCAATATAGGCAGGTACGAATATATTTTGTAATGCTATGATGCAATATTATTAGATAATTCAAGTGCTTGCTTTTCAGCTAAGTACTTACTTTAAGTAAAGTTTATAAGTTATTACTGTTATACAATAAAATAAATTGGCAAGCTAAAGTATTAACTGAAGCCACTTAATAAAGGTCCTTATGCTACGTCTTTACCCTTCAAATAAAACAGAACACTTGGCCGTAGTTATTTCTGAAGTGATGAAGGCTGCTCCTTTGTCGTCTTCATTCTCCAATGAAGTGATCTTAATTCAAAGTCACGGAATGGGGACGTGGTTGCAGCAAGAAATTTCACAAAATTTGGGCATTGCTGCAATGATTGAGTGCACCATGCCTGCTTCTTTTATTTGGCAGCTTTCACAGCTTTTGATGCCTGAAGAAACGCATATTCCAATATTTGAAAAGAACAATGTACGCTGGCAGATCCTTGAACGCTTACCTGAAAAGCTTTTTGATCCGCGCTATGAAAACCTTAGTCATTATATTAATGCACTGTCTAAGTCTGGTTCGTTTAAGCCCGAAGCGGCTTCATTATCTGATGATGATAAAGTGAATGCTAGTGAGCAAGTATTATTTGAATTAAGTGATGTGTTAGCCGATTTGTTTGATGCGTATCAGAATTACCGCCCTGATTGGATTGAGGCATGGGAAAAAGGCGATAAGGTTAATCTTGAATCGGCAGTTGAACCCGCTTTTTTGAACTTAGAGGCGTGGCAGGCAGATTTGTGGCGAAGTCTATATCCTGAATCAAACGTTGAAAAACGTAACCATAGAGCAATTCTGCTTAGTAAATTATTAGACCGATTACAGCATTGCCCAAGTGAGGTACAAGCGCGTTTGCCTGAACGTGTATTCATTTTTGGTTTGTCTGCATTGCCGCCAAAATGGTTGCCCGTATTGGCTGCTTTAAGCCGCTATACAGATGTGCATTTTATGATTCAAAACCCCTGTCAGTACTATTGGGGTGATGTTATCTCAGAGGCACAACAATTAAAGTTAGAGCAGTCATTGTTAGCGAGTGGTGTGAGTGCAAGCACTGCTGCGGATACATTTTTAGAAAGTAACCCATTATTGGCCTCTTGGGGAAGGTTAGGGCGTGACTATCTGTCGATTTTATTTGGTCATGACGATATAAAAGAAATGCCGGTTAACCTTTATGAAGATGCTTTACTTGAACACTCTGATGTTACTTCTGCATTAAGTGCTTTAGCATATATTCAAACCGATATTTTGAACTTACAAGCAAGCCCTCGGCAGGTTGATGAATCAGATAAGTCTATTCGATTTATTTCATGCCACAGTCACTTACGTGAAGTTGAAGCATTGCATGACTATTTATTTCAACTATTGGATGAGTCGCCTGAGTTAAGCCCTAAAGATGTCATTGTCATGATGCCTGATGTGCAAGACTTTGCAGCACTGGTGGATGCAATATTTTCTAGGCCTGCTTTTGATCAATATGGGCAACCACAATATTTACCTTATGGTATTTCTGATCAAATGTTGGCCTTGGATCAGCCGATGGTAGAGGTGCTAAGTGGGATTCTAAACTTATCTACCTTACGCATTACCGCAACTGAAGTCTTGGATTGGTTAGATATTGAAGCAATACGCGAACGGTTCATGATCTCTGAAGAAGACCTTGAGCAAGTACATGCTTGGGTTTCGGGTTTAAATATTCGTTGGGGCTTATCTGAAAAACATCGAGACCAGTGTTTGTCTGCGACAGAATCAGTGCAAGGTTCGGGTGAGGCGAATACTTGGGTGAGTGCATTTAAGCGTTTACTTGCTGGGTATGTTTATGGCGAGAATTCGCATATACAGGATGGTGCAGGGGAGGTGTTTGCTCAGAGCCAGTATAGCCGAGAAATGCAGGTGCTCGCAGGTAAACTGATGCGCTTTATTGATTTGGTAGAGCAAACGCTTAATCACCAAAAAGGAAAGAAGGGCGTCGATGCTTGGTTGCAAATTGTGACAAGCTTTTGGGATACGTGGTTTGATGCCGAATATTTAAGTGAAGAAGTACAGCGCTTGATGGACTTATCGGTTACGAGCATTGCGGAGCAAGTAAGTTGTGCAAGGTTTGAGCAAGAAATTAGTTTTTCTATTGTGGCCGAAGTGATCGCGGCAGGGTTTGAGAAAGAGCGGGTAAATCAGCGCTTTCTAGCAGGGCGAATAAATTTCTGTACGCTCATGCCAATGCGGAGTATTCCATTTAAAGTAGTTTGCATGCTGGGTATGAATGAAGGGCAGTACCCTAGACCTGAGCAAAAAGTCAGTTTTGATTTACTTTCAATGGGGAATGCCAGGGTGGGTGATCGCTCTAGGCGTGAAGACGACCGTTATCTGTTTTTAGAGGCAATATGTAGTGCTCGAAACAATATGTATATTAGTTATTGTGGGCGCGATATTAAAGATAATTCAGAGCGTTATCCGTCGTTGTTGGTGAGTGAGTTACAAGATTATTGCGGTCGTTATTTTTACTTAAATGAACTAGATGAAAGTTCAGCAGAACGGCTATTGAGCCATTGGACAGTTCAGCATCGCTTACAACCTTTTCACCCTTGGTACTTTTTTAATTATACGCCTTTAAATTCAGAAGGTTTAAGCATTAAGGATGTAAAAGAGACTGCGTTACCTAAGAGTTATAGCGGCGACTGGATCGCCTTACATAGTTCAGAAAAGGCGGTTGTGAAGCAGGGTTCCTCTGACTTCAAACCAGCAGACCTTTCTTCTGCAAACCTATCTTCAACTAAGAATGAACCCAAAACACCTCAATTTGATATATTTCAAGAATCGGTGAATGAAAGTAGCGTATTCGAATTAATGAGTCTTACGTCTATGGCTGACCACCCTTTACGTTATTACTACCGAAATATATTAGGTTTATCTTATTCCGAGATTGATTCAGAGCTGGAAGACAGCGAACCTTTCTCTTTATCCCATTTAGATACCTATTATCTAAAATCTGATTTGGCACAATCATGGAATCAATCCTCTGAAAGTGATTCTTCTGAAATTTATGCTCAATGGAAGTTGTCGGACAGTTTACCTCGATCACCTGTTGACCAATTTCATTTTGAAGATGCAGAGACCTCTTTATCTTTAATGAAAGCTTATGTTGTTAATTGCGAAGAGAGCTCAAAGCAGGCTATCGATCTAAAATTTTTACGAGGCTCTAATGAAGACAGAGTTGTGGGAGAGTTATTGGTTAATCATGCTGAAGATAAGGGACTAATTGAATTAAGTTTAAGTAAAAATGTTGCCGGTCGATTTTTTGGTTTTTGGGTGAAACATATTTTTTGGAATGTTCATTGTGGCAGAGCTGGGCTTAAGGTATCAGGACAAATGTCATCAGGAATAAGCACGTTAGTCACTATTAATAAGGTCTGGACTTTTCCTGAGTTAAATCTAACGCTCGCAGAGCAATATGCCAATGAAGTGCTAGACCTGTTCAGTAGTTTGGAGGCACAGGCCTATCCATTCCTAGCAAAGTCGACCTTTGCTTTGTTGTTTGAAAAAGAAACACAGGTTAAGTCAGCATTTAAAGGCATCAATATTGGAGGCAGTGTGATTCAAGGTGAGCGGGATGACCCTTATTGGCAACGCTATTGTTTGTTCTCAGAAGAGGAGGGTAGCTCGTTGAATGCCGAAGAGCTACCACTGTTGACCAATTCAATTTTTTATAAGCAGCTTGTTGATTTAGTCGACCAAATAGAGGTGAACGAACTGGAATTATCTGAGCAGATAGATCTAGAACTTGGGCAGCTAGATCAAAAAGGAGGTGAGCGATGAAAGCTTTAAATCTACTCAACTTCCCGCTTGATGGTCTGTCATTAATTGAGGCTAGTGCGGGTACGGGTAAAACCTATGCGCTGGCTAATTTGTATCTCCGTTACTTACTTGAAAAGGAATTTACAGTAGACCAAATTTTGGTCGTAACCTTTACTGAAGCTGCCACCCAAGAATTGAAAGATAGAGTTCGGCATCGTATTAAAGAGCTGGGTGAGGTCTTTGATGGGCATGAAACTTCAGATAATGTACTTGAAGAGTTATTCCAAGCATCGATTAACAAAGGTAATGTTGAAGCTGACCGTCTTCGTTTAAAGGTAGCAGAACGACAAATAGATCAAGCAGAAATTCATACAATTCATGGTTTTTGTCAGCAATTACTACGCAGTCACGCCCTTGATTCTAAATCACCATTAAAACAGCAATTACTAGAAGATCAAAAAACACTGTTAAAACAAGTCGCCGAAGATTATTGGCGTCAACATGTGCTTGCTTTATCGCCGAATGAACTAGCGTATGTCTGCGCTAACTGGGCTTCACCCGGTGCGATTTTAAAATCGATTATGCCATTATTGAATCGATCACCCGAAATGCTTATTCCTTCATCCCTTGACGGTGGTTTGGGAGCTTGGTCTCGCTGTTATGAAGAAGCAATAACTTGGTTTAACGTTTTAAAAGAAAAGGCCACTGAGAGTATTGATGACCTTGAAGCGTTAATTGCTAAATCTGATCTGAAACGTTTGAAAGATAAACAGAATTGGCTGAACAAAATTAGAGCATGGAGTACGGAGGAGGGGGTTAATTTTTCTTTTCCAAATGCGGGCAAGCGAAAAAACTTGTTTGTTGATTTTTTACCTGAAAATTTACTGGCTCAAACTAAAGCAAAAGGGGCGGTTCCAGAACACTCGTTCTTTGACTTTTTATCTCGACATTTAAGTAGTGAGCCGCCTTCCTTGCAGGCTCAATTCGTTGTTCAGTCATATGAGCTGGTGCGTGAAATGCTGGCACAAGTAAAACGTGATCAACGGGTGCTGGGTTTTGATGATCTGATTTTAAATGTATCGAATGCTTTAACCTCTTCCGACGATACGTTTGCCGAAGTCGTTCGGTCTCGTTATCAGGTTGCATTAATTGATGAGTTTCAAGACACTGATCAAACGCAATATCATATGTTTAGCACTTTATTTGGTGTTGATAGTGAGCCAAATACTGAAGGGGATGTTGAAAAAACAGACTCTAGATTGGTATTGATCGGTGACCCTAAGCAAGCTATTTATGCATTCCGTGGTGGTGACATTGCAACATACTTGAGAGCTAAAAGTGAGATATCAGCGCATCCAAGAGGGTGTGTGTTCACGATGGATACGAACTGGCGGTCATCCCCTCAAATGGTTGGGGCGGTGAATGCTTTGTTTTCAGGCATGGTAAACCCGTTTAGAGCGAAAGACATTCCATTTCAAACCGTGCAGGCGGCTAAAAAACCAGATTCAAGACTTCCATCAACGGCTTTGTTTATTACACACTTAGAGTCAGAAGGGCTCAATAAAGAACAGATGTCTTCAACGCTAGCTGATCATAGTGCGCAGCAGATCAATGCTTTGTTGAACAGTTTTTCAGATTTACATCCGACACATACAAAGAACGTAGAGAAATTTAAAAACTCAGATATCGCTATTTTGGTTCGCTCGGGTGCGGAAGGTGAGTTAATTAAACAGCGTTTGTCGAATATTGGTATTAGTGCAAGTTTTGAAGGTAAATCGAGTATTTTTGAGTCATCAGAAGCGAAGGCTATTTATTTTTTATTACAAGCCGTCGCAGACCCAAAAAATGAGTTTTCAGTCAGACGTTGTTTAGCAGAAATGTTGTATGGTATTAATGACGCACACTATAAAAAACTCAATGATGATGCAGAAATTTTATCCGCATATCTCGAAATTTTTGAAGGTTTGCACAAGCGCTGGTTGAGTGCGGGTATCTTGGCTATGGTGCGAGAGGCGCTAAGACGATTGAAAGTATATGATCACTGGCAGTCAGAAGACCTTGACGACGTGGGTAATGACTGGGAAAGAAGTCTTTCAAATATCAATCAATTAGCAGAACTACTACAAGTTCAGTCGCGAATTTATCGTGGTCATTTTGCTTTGATTCGCTGGTTAAGAGATAGTATTTCCAGTGCAGGCGCCGCCGATGATGAAAGCAAGCTACGGTTAGAAAGTGATGAGCAGTTAATTCGTATTGTTACCATCCATAAGAGTAAAGGTTTGGAATACCCTTTTGTGTTCGTGCCTTTTTTATTCAGTGGGCGTGGAGCGGATGAAGCATGGTTTTATTCGTATAAGAAGAATGACCTCAAGGGCTATTTGACCTTAGACTTACTTAAAAATGCGGAACATTTAGAACAAGCTGATAGTGAGCGTTTAGCGGAAGATATTCGCTTGTTATATGTTGCCTTAACACGTGCAAAATACCGATGTTATATCGGTACAACCGCGTATAAGGGGATTGGTAAAAAATCTCTGGGTCTTGCCCAAACAGCCTGGGCCTATTTACTTTTTCAAGGTGATGCACCTAAACCTTTAGATGATAAGGTTTTGCATGAGTGCTTAACGACATTTCAGCAACGGTTTCAGGATGTTATTGAAGTGCGCCGACTTGGTTTTGATGAAAGTTTTGATGAAGATAGCTTTAATGACGTTAGTACTGGTGAGGTTCGTACCGATGTAGGCGAAAAGCATAAGTTTGCTTCGGGTAATGTGAAAGATAATATTGATGAGGGACAGCGTAAACATGCAAACCTTAAAATCCAGACCTTGCAGCATCGTATTACTTCAGATTGGCGAGTTCAAAGTTTTACCGGCTTAATGCACGAGAGCCATGCACAGAATTCTCCTGCAACACATACGATTACCAGTCCTCTATTAAGTGAATCGATGAGCATTTTTGGCTTTCCAAAAGGGAGTAAAGCAGGGACTTTTCTACATACCTTATTTGAAAGTGTCATATTTGAAACGGCAGAGCCACTCAATGCGCTTCAAGTACATTATAAATCTTTGGAGGTACTCATTAATGAGAAATTGAGTCTAAGTAAATTAGTTGATGAAGAGTTAGTACCTCAATGGAGCTCATACTTAGCTGGTTGGATGAAAGCGGTTTTAGCCTTTCCATTGACTGACCAAACGAGCCTGTCTCAGCTGAAAGAGCAAGACTACATATCAGAAATGGCTTTTTATTTTCCGATACAACAACTTCAAGCTAATAAGTTTAATGCCCTAATCAAACGCTTTAGCTCTCATGCGATGGATATTGATTTCAGAACATTTGAAGGTCACATGAAAGGTGCGATTGATTTGGTATTTAAAGCAAATAGCCAATATTTTATTCTGGATTATAAATCGAATTATTTAGGTGATACGGTAGGGAGCTATCAAGTAGAAGCGCTGAAGTTGGTGATGGATGACCATCGTTATGATATCCAGTACATTCTCTATACCTTGGCCACACATCGATTTTTGAAGCATCGCTTAGGTGACCAGTACGATTATGAACGTGATTTTGGTGGCGTCTATTATCTGTTTTTGAGGGGGCTTTCTTTAGATTCCGTGGAGCAGAATACCGATACTGGGGTGGTATTCATTAAACCTGAGTTTGAATTAATTGATGCTTTAGATCGGGAGGTGGCCGGCTTATGAGTTTATTAACCACGCCATTACTAAAGCATTTAGCAAAAGGTATTGATAAAGGTTTAAGTCCATTACGCTGGATTGACTTATATTCAGCGCAATATATCGCAGACTGTCACCAACAAGTGACTGATGCGACTGATGAGTTGATTGATGATTCTTTGCACGATGTGATTGCTTTAGCACTCATGGTGTCGTTTATCAGTAGCAAAGGGGAGACTTACTTATCTCTAAATAATTTGCCTAATGACATTCTGGCTACGTATCAATTTTCTGATTGCGACTTTTCGGATTGGTTACTGAAATTGAGTCAATCCAATGCGATTAGAAAAGTAGATCATAATGAGGTTTCATATTTTCCGCTAGAAAATGAGGACTGTAACAAGGTAGAGCAAGCGCCATTAATTCTATGGAAGGATAAGCTGTATCTTGCCCGTTATTGGCGCTTACATCAAAAATTGGAGCAGTGGCTTTATTCACAATCTTTAGTTGGTCAGACTCTGGATGAAAAGTATTTGCAGTCCTTAGCAGAGCAATTGCAGGCAGTATTTCAATTGTCTGGTGATGTTTCAATACACAAAGAAACTGGTCCAGAAGAGTTAAATTGGCAAGCTATTTCGGCCGCGCATACCTTATCGCAAAATTTCAGCATCATTACAGGTGGGCCGGGTACGGGTAAAACGACCACTGCCGCGAGCTTGTTATATTTGCTGATGCAAAGACAAAAGTTGCAGTGCGCAGTCGCCAATAAAACTGATATTTCCCTGAAAGTTAAGCTGCTCGCACCAACCGGTAAAGCGGCAATAAAATTGGCAGATTCAATACGTCATCACCTAATATCAATCGAGTCGAGACTATTGGGGGCTGATTTAAAATCCATTCGCATGAGTGATTGTTTACCTAATTCGGGTGAAACAATTCATCGCTTTCTTTATGAACAAGGTGCTTTGCGTGAGTCCCTCAACCAGCATCGTTTATTTAATAGTGAAGAAGTTTTGCTAGGTCAGCAAGAGGGTCGCCAGGCAAGTGTTGATATCGTAATTATTGATGAGGCTTCAATGATTGATTTAGCCTTGATGGTTGAATTGATTCAAGTGATACCTCCGAACGCTCAAGTTATTTTGTTGGGTGACCACTTTCAATTACCTGCTGTTGAACCCGGGCAAGTATTTGCTGAATGCATTGAAAGGTTTGAGCGCCGTACCTATTCACATGACGTGGCGCGTCGTCTTGCAGTATTAAGTGGTTTTGATGCGCTTAAATTACGTCATGATAGCCAATTAACTGCCGAAGATGGCGAGGAGCAGGGGGGGGCTGAAGCTGAATTTCATCCACTTTGCCAACTTCGAAAAACCTATCGTTTTGGGGGCGATTTAAAAACAGCGGCTGAGCAAATCAAACTAGGACAAAGCCGATCATTTAAAAAGCAGTTTGCAGAGCAAGCTGGCCAAGAGTCAGAACAGGCCGTGCGATGGCATGCCATGAATGATGACAATGCGCGCTTATCTTTAGCTGACGGGTATCGTGAATATTTTGAATGTATTCAATCTAAATCATCCTTACCAAAGTTAGAGGTTATCGTTAAAGCGTTTGATCGCTTTCAATTACTTTGCTCAACGCATGAAGGCCCTCTAGGGGTGCTGCAAATGAACGAGTTAATTGAGCATCAATTTGTGTATCAAAACGAACCTCATAAGCGTTATGGAAGTGGCTTCTATCATGGAAAGGCTATTTTGGTCACACGTAACCACCCTCATTTAGGGGTGTTCAATGGCGATGTGGGTTTTGCCATCGCAAGCACTAAAAACCCACACAGCTGGAATATTCATTTTCCGGTTCAAAATCAAGCGGCTTTAAATGTCTCACCAGGCCGATTACGTGAATGGCAGCCTGCTTATGCGATGACCGTACATAAAAGTCAGGGCTCTGAATATCAGCATGTGGGTATTATTCTCGCTGACTATGCAAAAGAGCTGCTATCAAAGGCTTTGCTGTATACCGCGCTAACGCGGAGTAAATTGTCGTGCGATATCTGGGCTGGCAATGAAACGCTTGAGCAGGCGTTTAAGTAATTTTATTTTTTTCTTTCTTGCGTGTAAACCACGCTAGACATCGATAAATAGGTGGATTAAATACCCATTTTCCGTGCATCGATAAAAAAGTCATTAATGCCGAGGGAAGCTTGAAGGCGATGTGGTGCACAACGGTGTAAATAAGCAGTCTTAGCTGTAGGTTTAAGAATGAACTCTTTGTGTGTGCTGGTGCATAGCCTAAACATTTTACTAGAAGGTTAGCCGATTGCATTGCCCATGTGCAGCCAATACCTGTGAGCGGGTCTGCGGCTAACTTCGTATCACCGATTAATGCCAGAGACTTTAATGGTGTTGAAGCGGCTTGAGGAGACGAGTCTTTCACCACAATTATGCTTTCAAGTTTTTCACCAACGTGAAACCCTTGCTCTGCAATATAAGCTAAAAGTCGATTAAAACTTTGTTCGTGTGTTTCTTGTTTGTTTTCAAATTCTTGGCGAGGTAAATACCATGAAATTAACACACGCTGTTTATTAGGGAATAAACCAATATATTCTTGCCCTTGTCTTAATGCCCAAACGTGACTTTGATTAATAATAGTCTTGGTTGAAAAATAGCTAAACAGAGCAATGCGTTGGTTCTCTGTTTTCTTAAAGCTGCCATGGCTAAGCTTAACCACATCAGAGCTTCGACCATCTGAACCGATGACTAACGGCGCATGAAAACTTAAGCTCTCATTATTTGACGATAAGGCTTTCACGCCCGTCACGTGATTGCCCGATTGAATAAATGATTTGACGCTAATGCCCGTTAAAAATGTAATGTTTTGGTGTTTTGATAGTGTTGCGCGTAATGCAGGGTCTAAATCTTTGCGTTCAATATTAGCTGCTGTTAATTTTCCAGCAATAGGGTATAAAACTGACCTGCCTTTGTAGTGTATGTTCATCCCTGTCATTTGGGCGCTTTTATTTAATAACTCATCGAGAATACCAAGCGTTTTGAGTTGATTAACGGCGTAAGGGTGGATGATATGGGTACAGATTTTTTTATATGCCAAAGGCGATTGACGTTTTTCAAGAATGGCAATACGCCAACCTTTATTTGCTAATTTGAGCGCGCAGATAGAGCCCGCAATGCTGGCGCCAATGATAATGGCGTCGAAATATTGATCATGTTCCTTAAAAGTGACTTCTAATCTCTCTGTATTCGATGATGGAGTGGCCTCGCTAGCTGAAGTCACAATATGTCTGCGGTAAAATGGTGAATTAATTGATGAGCATTTTTAAATAATTGATCGTCTTGCTCCAGCCAATGTATTTTCAACCCACTTCTCTCCATTCTTCTAAACCACTTTTCTTGCTGTTTCGCAAAATAATGAATTGCAGAATTGAGTTTCTGGAACATATCATTGTAGCTCAACTCACCTTTTAAGTGTTGAGCTATAAAGCGGTATTCTAAGCCAAAGAAATCTAACTTTTCCCAACTGATGCCTTGTTTGTGTAGCTGGTGAACTTCTTCAATCATTCCTTCATCTAAACGTACCTTAAGGCGAGAGGTGATACGACGGCGTGTTTCTTCTCGTACTGCTTTAATACCTAATATTAAGCTTGAAAATTCTGGCCATATAAGTTCTGGTGATTGTTGGTGTTTAGATTCGGCAACATGAATGGCTTGTAGTAGCCGTTTTCGGTCATTTAAGTCGGTATTATTATGTTGATTAGGGTTTAGGGCTAATAAAATAGCTTTTAATGCAGTATCTGATTTATTTTCGAGTAAAACTCGTGTGTTTTGGTCAGGTTCCGCTATCGTTAATTTATAGCGGTTTAGAATAGCGTCTAAATACATACCCGTGCCCCCAACAAGAAAGGGGAGCGCTTTACGATGGTTAATATCTTGAAAGCATTTACAAAAATCCTTTGAAAACTCAAAAAGATTATACTCTTGATTAGGATCAATGATGTCAATCAGGTGATAAGGTATACCTTGATATTCATCTAAGTCTTTACCAGTGCCAATGTCCATACCTCGGTATACTTGGCGAGAGTCGGCCGAAATAATTTCGCCTGTTAGGACTTTTGCTAAAGAGACTGCAAGTTTGGTTTTACCACTAGCAGTTGGTCCAAGCACGGTAATTAAGGGTGAATGCAGGTTGTATGTCATATTATTGGGTATTGGGTCTTGCACGGTATTGGACTTCGTTATAGTGTTAGCCGGCTAAATATTAGGTGGCCTAAGTATTCTGGCCTAAATATGCATGACCAAGTGTTATAAAACACTATCTATGATGACATAGCCGCTTTAGAAATGGGATTATATTTTAGCGTATTTTAGGTGCGACTAAATAACAAGGAAATAATAATTCGTGTTAATAAGAAGAATACAGTTTGCGTTGACGGTTGATCTTAAACAAGACTCATTACCATTTTTAGTCGGACCTATTAATAAGCAAGGAGCTCGTTCAGCATGATGGCACGTAATGTTATTGTGTTAGTTTTGCTATCTGCCCTTAGTTTTTCTGCTTTTGCACTTGAGCGAAAAGTATTTTGTGTTTGGGATCCTGTTGGTCGTAATGGGCCTGTCATGTCTTTCTTCTCAGATGTTATTCCCAAAGCTCAAGCATGGGGCTTGAGTATTCGTTTTGTCGCTTATACCGATGAGCGTATCGCCGCTGCTGATTTTAAAGCGGGCCGTTGTGAGGCTGTTCTATTAACAAGCATTTTAGCGCGCCAGTTTGTTAAGTTTGGTGGCACGATGGATGCCATTGGTGCGATTGATTCTCAAAAAGGTCTCGAAACTGCGTTAAATAGCTTAGCTCGCCCAAAAGCGGGTAAATTGATGACTGAAGGTGATTATGAAGCCGTTGCTACTTTCCCCGTAGGTTCAATGTATGCGTTTGTGAATGACCGTTCTATTAATACAGTTGAAATGTTTTCAGGTAAAAGTATATCGATATTAAACGGCGACCCTCAAATGAAAAAGTTTGCGGATTTAGCTGGTGCCTCTCAAGTGGATGTGACATTAGATTCTTTCGCTGAGCGCTTTAATAAAGGCAAAGTGGATATCGTGGTGATGCCAGCGTTAGCTTACAACACTTTTGAGTTATATAAAGGCCTTGGAAATAAGGGCGGTATTATTGATAAACGTTTGTATTATGGCATGCTTCAGCTCATTTCAAAGCGTGATCAGTTTTCAGAAGACTTCGGTCATACTATGCGTAACTATGTTAAAACGCGCTTGAAAGCTATCAATAAATTAGTAAAAGATGCTGAGGAAGAAATTCCTGATAAATATTGGATTAAAACAAGTCAGTTCGTAAAAGATGATCTTGATCACTTTAGTAAGCGTGTTCGAATAGCATTAATGGAAGATGGTGTAAATCACCCGAAAGCTTTGCATTTATTTTGGAAAATACGTTGTCGCTTAGATCGTTCACGAGGGGAGTGTAAGGAATCTCCAATTAATATAGTGAAGCGTGATAAAAAATCTACTGCTAAGGCTGCATCAGTCAAGCTGTCTAAAGAGGCTAAGAAAAAAGCGCATAAGAAATTAGAAAAGCAAAAGCAGGAACAAAAGAAACTCGAAGCAAAAAAACTAGAGAAACAAAAGCGTGAGCGACTTGAGCAGCAGAAGCAAAAAGAGCAAGCCTTAGCTAAGAAAAAGCTTGAAGTGCAAAAGCTCGCACTTGAGCATGAGAAACTGGAACGAGCAAAAGTTGAAAGTGAGCTTGAACTTGAGCGAAACGCGCGCGAGAAGCTCGAAAAAGTATTAGCAGCGCTAGAAAAGAAAAACAAAGAAGAATTGGATTCAGAAGGTGAGTCAGGTTCAGAAGGTGAGTCAGGTTCAGAAGGTGAGTCAGGTTCAGAAGGTGAGTCAGGTTCAGAAGATGAAGAGTCACAGGACGAAGATCGAAGCTGGTGGCAAATATTCTAACTTATTGGCCTTAATAACCCAAGTTGAAGCCAGTGTTGTAGTAAATGGAAGGCGCGTTCTGGGACGCGTTCTTCAGGCCACCATTCAAGCAAAATTTCACATAAATCCTCAAAACTCTGCCCTTCTTGAGCGGCTTCTAGTAAATAGGCTTCATCAACAGAGACTGAAATATATTGAGTTATGAGTCCTTGCCTCCAAATTACCCATGCTTGTGGGACTTCTAATGTAGTTATTTCCGGTTGCTCATCCTTACTTAGCGCCTTCCAAACTTCTACCGTATTCATTGAATAATACTTCAAAGCAAAGCCGTGCGTAAATTTAAACGTAAGGGACGGCCATTGGTCGTTTGGGATTGTTTGTAAATAGTCTACGCTTAAGGCTTTACTGTCTTTTGCATCAAAGCTTGTTCTCAACTGCCACTCAAAATCACATAACTCTGTCACAATGGTATGTTCTTTTAATGGCGTATATTGACGGATAAAGGTTGGAAGCTGGGCGCAAAAATTATTGAGAGAAGGGTTGTGGGAAGGAAACGCTGCAATATATGCATGACATAATGGATGATAAAGATCATCACCGATTAGTCTACCAAGGTAAGGGAAGTCACTATCTATGACGCTACAGAGTCTTGCTCGGTAGGCATTTTGATAAATGGATAATCGTTGTCCTGTAGTTATATTACCTTGCTGGCATAAATGATCTGTGAAGCAGGGTTTGTTTGTTGTTGAATTAAGTGTTTCTGGAGAGCTGATGCTTGCCAGAAAGTCGCTTTGAAGTTGCTTAAGAGTCATGGCGTTTGCCCATTTGAACATCATTAAAAATGTTTCTGACCGTATCTAGCTCAGTGAGCAGTTCTTTTAATGGTGGAAAATTATCATCACGTTCAATCATTACTGAAACAGGGCCGAAATATTCAAGCGCTTGTTTATAAAGATTTAATACCGAAGGTACGATTGGTGCGTCATGGGTGTCTATGATGTAATCACCATGGTCGGCATGGCCAGCAAGATGGTGCTGAATGATCCTGTGTTTGGGCATGCCATGAATATAACTTAAGGGGTCAAAGTGATGGTTTCGTGAATTGACATAAATGTTGTTGATATCAAGTAATAGGTAGCAATCTGCTTCTTCGCATATTGCAGTTAAAAACTCCCACTCGTGCATATCTGATGTTTTAAAGCTTAAATAGCTTGAAAGATTTTCAATTAAAATTGGTTGCTCTAAATAGTCTTGAATTTTCCGAATGCGTGAAACAATGTGCTTAATACTTTCTTCATTGAAAGGCAAAGGAAGTAAATCATGTGTGTTGTGAGAATTTACACCCGTCCAGCAGCAATGATCAGAAACCCATAGTGGCTTCACATGGTTGACTAGGTTTTTAAGCTCGGATAAATAATCAAAGTTTAATGGATCTGTAGAGGCGATGTTCATTCCGACACCGTGCATGGCGATAGGGTATCGTTCTTTAAATTGGTCAAGAAAATATAGTGGTTTCCCGCCATCAACCAAGTAGTTCTCTGATATTATTTCTAACCAGTCTAGCTTGGGTGCTAGATCTAGAATTTCTTGATAATATTCTGGGCGTAGGCCAAGCCCAAAACCATGAAACGGCTTGTGGTCATGTGCATAGGGAAGTTGTTTATCTATAGGTGGTAGCATAAAGATATATGTAGGGTGGGGTTTTAAAAAAATATTTACAAATAAAGCGAACGGGTGTTCGCTTTATTTCTTCAACGTATGAGGCTGTTATTAAACTACTTAACAGTGCCACCTTTTTCAGTGCATTCACTCGCTGTCATTGATAAAAAGCCAGTACCTTTGCATGAGCCCATACCTTTGCATGAATTATTTTCGCCACCGCAATCATTTTGCCCTTTGCAGCTGTTTACGCCATAGCAATGAACGTTTTCTTCAGCCATGCTTGGGCTAGCAACAGTTGCTAGAGAGGCATAGCCAGCAAAGCTAGCAGCCGCAACGGCTAGTGCAGTACCTGATAATCTTTTTTTAGCAGACATTATTATTCTCCAATTAATTCGGGTTAAAGAGCCAAAAAGGGGCCCTATTATTTGTAGTTTTTTTTATACGACAGGGACTACTAAAAAAGTTCATATTACCCCTTCTATCATTTTTAAGCTTTTAAGCAGGGAATGCAATAATTCTGACTAGATAGTAATAATTGTAGGTAGTTATTGTTAAAGGCAAGGGGTGGTAAAGAGTAAAAGGTAAAGAGGGAGTGGCTCTCTCTTTACCTTTTTAATTTATGATGATTGTTTTGCTACCTTTTGTCCTGCTGTTTTAAGTAAGAGTGCTGGCAGTGCAATAAAGTCGAAAATAAGTGCGAGTGTAATCGTACAGGCAGTGAAAATACCCATGTAAGCATTCATGTTAAAGTCTGATAAGGCGAGCACTAAAAAGCCGGAGACTAATACAAAGGTGGTGACCCAAAGTGCAGTACCCACCGTTTGAAAGGCATATCGAACTGCTTCTTCGCTGCTATAGCCTTTTTCTTTAATTGCGCGTCTATATTTACTTAAAAAATGAACAGTGTCATCGACTACGATACCTAATATCATGCCTGTTGCCGTTCCAACAGAAATACCTACGTCACCATGAAAGAACCCCCAAATTCCAAATGCAGCACCAATAGGAACAAGGTTTGGAATTAAACTAATTAAACCAAGTTTTACCGACCTTAAAACCATCATCATAATGATACAAATGAGTATTAATGCATAGGTTACGCCTGATACCATGCTAACGACATTGCGTTTACCAATATGTGAAAACATAATATTGGGACTCGCGGCATAAAATTCGGAAATATCCGTGTTAGTTCGAAGCCATGCGGCAAACTCCTGTTCTAATTCTAAAGTACGAATACTTGAAATATTATCTAAAACGATCGTGACTTTGATGGAAGACTTATCAACGTTAAGCTGATTGTTTAGGTCTAATCCGTAAGGTAAAGACATTTCATACAGTAATAAGTATTGTGCTGCTAATTCCTTAGATTCAGGTAGCTTGAAATAAGCGGAATCGTCACTGTGCATATTTTTATTCAGACGTTTAAAAACTTCAGTCAGCGTATCAACATGCACCACTTCTTCATGTGTTTGTACCCATTCGCTGAATGCTTTGACTTGCTGTAAGAACTTAGGGTCACTTATTCCTCCTGACTCACCTGTAATAAGGGAATATTCCATGGTGTAAATGCCAGATAAATTCGCTGCAGTAAAATCAGTATCCTGTCTAAAATCAACGCTAGTTTTAAAGTATTTAACGAACTCATCATTTACTTTATTAAGTGGGATCGCCGCAAAAACAAGGGTGGAAATAATGGCTGTACCCACTAAAATTTTAGTACTGTTTCGGATCACCAATAATGCAATTGCATCGATATTCTTATGGGCACGATTATCATGTTGCTTAACGCGAACAGGTAACACCATAACCAGCGCTGGTAGCAAAATAGTCGAGAGAAAAAATGCAGCAATCACGCCCATAGCGACAGTATTTCCTAAATCACGAAAAGGAGGTACCTCACTAAAATTCATGGTTAAGAAACCTAAAACGGTCGTTACACTAGTAATGAAAACGGGTTGAAAGTTGATTCTAATACTTTCTTGCATCGCCTCGGACTTTTCCATGCCGTTTCGCATATTAAACAGAAAAGTGACGAGTATATGAACACAGTCGGCTACGGCCATTGTCATGATGACTGTTGGCGCAATGGTTGACGGACCTGTTAGGGTCCAGCCTAACCAGCCAAACATACCCATTGCACTCGCGATAGATAAAATAATGATTATCATGGTGCTGATGGTGCCGGTAAAAGAGCGTAGTAGTAAAAGTAAGGTAATGAAAATAATCAAAAACATGATAGGGAAAAGGCTTTTCAGGTCTTTTTGAGCTGACTCTGAAAAGGCATTGCCTAACATCACGCTGCCAGTAATATAAACTTCAACTTCGGGATAATCCAAACGATATTGCTTTATCATTTCTCGTGCATATTTAACCGTTTCAGGAATTTCAAGTTCAGTAAGTTGAGGTAATTGAACTGTTGCATTGACTGCCGTTACATGTGCTTTAGGTGATAATAGTCGATGCAAAAGTAGTGGCTCGTTAAGCGCAATGTTTTTGACGCGCTGAAGGTCTGCTTCTGCTGGAAATTCGACTAGATCATTTACAAGTAAATCATCTTCTTCAGCTTCGGTATGCTGAAAGTTCGTTATTGAATCAACACGTGTAGAGTAGGGCAGTTGCCAAGCGCGTTCGGTTAAGTCTTTTACCGCAACCAACATTTTATGTGTAAATATTTGATCATCTTTTGGGTGTAAAACAAAAATAATATTGTCTGATTTTGAATAGGTATTTTGAAGTGCTTCAAAGGCGACGAGCTGTTCATTATCTTCAGAAAAGAAGACGCGATAGTTTGAACTGAAGCCTATGGTTGCGGCGCCGCGAGCAATCAGAAATACAATTGTGATGCTGGCAATAATGATAAGCCAGCGCCAGCGAATGATTGCAGCTGCAAATTGATTGACCATATTATTGTTCCTTTAATTATGTTTGGTACCCAGCTAAAGTGAGAGCTTTACATAAGATAAATACTTTGTCATTAAGGTTGGCGTTACGCCAGTAATAAAAACAACGCTGATGAAATCGCAAATGTGAATGTAAAACTAGAAATAGATTCTAAACTTGTTCCTATTTGCGATGTAATAGGCTAAATTTGGAATTACTGTTCCAATAATGGAACAAAATAGGTTGTTTGAGGTCTTAGGGGAATGGTTTGTGTAAATTAACCTAAGTAAAGACGTTGTAATTATGTTGGTTCAAATTAATAGGCTGGTGCACGTATGCAAGATTTAAATGAAATGGCTATTTTTGCTGTTGTCGTAGGCTCTGGAAGCTTTACGAAAGCGGCAGAAAAACTCAAATTACCTAAATCAACAGTGAGCAGAAAAGTAAGTCAGTTAGAAAAAAGAATAGGCGTACGTTTAATTAATAGAACAACTCGCAATCTCAAACCGACTGAAACAGGTAAATTATATTATCAGCATTGCGTTAAAATGCTGGAACAAGCCGAAGAAGCCGATCGGGTTGTGAATAATATGCAATCTGAACCAAGTGGTTTACTCCGTATCAGTACACCGCTTTCGTTTGGCACACCTTTTTTTGTGGGTGCAATTAAAAAGTTTTTAGACCAGTACCCAAAAGTTGATGTTGAAATTATTTCTGATGATAAGCAAATCGATATGCTGGATCAGGAAGTAGATATTGCATTTCGTATCGGGCCATTATCTGATTCAAGTCTTGTCGCACGGAATTTAGGTACAGCACGTCTTTCACTGTGTGCATCGCCTGCTTATTTGGCAAAAAATGGTATGCCTAAAACACTAAATGATTTGAATCAGCATATCTGTTTGTCTCACCCTAATTCACCATGGACATTTCGCACTCCTAATGGGCCAGTCGACTTCGATCCAAAATCAAGAATGATCTCAAATGATATGGAAATGCTCCGAAAGATGACTATTGAAGGGTTTGGAGTCGGGGCAGCGCCGCAAATATTGATTAGTGAGGATATCCGAGAAGGACGATTAATTACTATTTTACCCGATACACCGTTTGCTGAACGGACTTTCTATCTTGTGTATCCCAGTCGTCGAGAGCCGCCTTCAAAGGTCGTTGCTTTTACCGAGTTTATCTTTTCAAGTTGTCAGCCTATTCCACCATGGGAAACGTTAACGGATGTTTTCAATACGAATCCACATATTGACAGCATTAAGGAAAGTTCAAAGGCATTGGACACAGTGGGGACTTAATATAATGGAGAAAGATGGTGAATCAGATAAACAGTCTTTTCTGCAAGAAATTGAAGATGTTAAACCCTTAAAACTAAATCAGGCAGAAGTTAAAAAAACCATGCTTGAAACACCAGGGCAAGTTGTACGGAGAAGTCTGGCTGTTGAAAGTAGTGTGACGGCTGACCCTTTGATGTCTGCGGGAATTCAAAGCCTTAAGTCTAATGATGTTTTGGCTTTTCGCAGTGATGGTGTGCAACATGGTGTATATAAGAAACTGCGGATGGGACATTATGACATTGATGCCTGTTTAGACTTACATCGAATGACGGTTGAAGCAGCGCGCAACGAAGTATATGGGTTTTTAAAAGACTGTCATCAATACGAGCTAAGAGTTGTGATGATATTGCATGGTAAAGGAGATCGAAACCCAGATAATGTTGCAACGTTGAAAAGTCATTTAGCAATCTGGCTACCACAAATAGATGAAGTGCTCGCATTTCATTCAGCATTGAAACGACATGGTGGTACGGGGGCTGTGTATGTGATGCTTAAGAAAAGTGCTCAAGCCAAGCAAGCGAACCGTGAGCAATATGGTTTAAAGTAGAGTTCAGTACCTTCTGAGAATGAGATTTTCTATTTACAAATCGTATCATAGTATAAAAAAGTTACATTTAAATACGCATTGCAAAGTATTATATCCCCATCTATACAGGCCCTGTCAGGGCCTGTAAACAAAACGTGAATAAATGTTATTTATTCCTTATTTGTCTAAATAACCCCCTTTTATTAACTTTTTTCATCTATATTTATCTACTAATTCTAACTGTATTGAATGTGTTGCGATTAATTCGTCAGAGTTAATGACCGACTTTTTAAACTGATAATGACTTAAAAGAGTAAATATTGAGCCAATTAACGCTATATACCCAATTCAATATGCGGAAGCCTTATTTGGTTTCAAGTGATATTGATGATGTTGCAGGATACCTTGCAGAAGATGGTGTGCGTTTTGAGCAATGGCAATTACGAACTCAATCTGAGAATGAAGATCGTTTATCTCGAAGTGATGAAATTCTGAACCGTTATCATGTCGAGATAGAACAGTTGAAAAGTGAACGAGGTCATCAATATGCCGATGTCATCTCACTTAAGAAAACTGATAATTTTCTCACCGCTCGTAGAAATAATTTTTTATCTGAACATATTCATACAGAAGATGAAGTGCGCTTGTTTTTGAGCGGAACAGTACTGATCTATCTACATATTAATGCGCGTATTCATGTTTTACAGTGTGAGCGTGGCGATTTCCTAATGATTCCAAAAGGGGTGAAGCATTGGCTTGATATGGGGCCTGCGCCAGAGTACAGCTGTATTAGGTGGTTTAGTTCTCAAGAGGGTTTGAAAAATCAACTCACGGGGAGTTATGTCGCTGAATCAACGCCCAGATGGGAAACTATTTTAGGAAGTTCATCTAGAAAATAAAGTGAGACTAATTTTGAATATCGTATTTTAAGACAATACTTCTGATGTATCTTCGCTTAAACCCTTCCTGCTAATATCTAAGTTTAGGAATATTTCTGTATTAAATACTGAACGGCTAACGCTAGCTGACTAGATGTTCCGTTTTTGATTATGTGGTTTAAGGTGTCAATGTTAGGTCGCCCTTTTAGATTATCGATTTTAGGCTTTATCGTATCCGATAGCTTATTCATGTATTCATCATGACAGATGCTAGACATCAATCTAAGGCCTTTAGAGCTTAGATTAGCCTGATCAATCGCTTCTTGGCGCATGGTGCTTTCAAAGCGAATAAATTGCTCGTGTTCAAGCCAAAGCATTGCCCCAAAGCAACTTTGAAAACGGTCGCTATGGAGCCCATATTCATCTGCCTGATCTGGACCTGAAATGTCTTCCACATAAACATTGCTGTTTTTAGGGAAGGCTTGGTAAATCTGTTTAAGAATCTTTGTGCAATCTAAAAAGAATTCTTCAATGTGAATATCGTACATACTAACGTTGGCCAGGGCTTTTTACGTAATATTCTGGTGATTGCTCGTAGCTTTCAAGAAAAACTTCAAAACGATTAATTGCATCTTCAAGCACATCAATACGTGGTAAGAATACAAATCGATAATGTTGTTGGTCACTTAAATTAAACCCGGTACCGTGAACAATTAAAATGCGTTGTTGCTTAAGTAGGTCAAGTACTAGCTGTTCATCGTTATAAATCAGATGTATTTCAGGGTCTAATTTTACAAACATATAGAGTGCGCCATCAGGTTTAACGCAAGAGACGCCTTTAATTTTGTTTAGCATAGACCATGCGAGTTCACGTTGTTCCCATAAACGTCCACCAGGGGCAATTAGGTCATTAATACTTTGATAACCGCCTAGGGCAGTTTGAATTGCATACTGGGCAGGAACGTTGCAGCACAGTCGCATTGATGCCAACATATCAACACCGTCAATAAAATCACTTGCCAGATGATTAGGGCCAGAGATCAGCATCCAGCCAGAACGATAGCCCGCAGCTCGATAAGCTTTTGATAGCCCATTATATGTCAGTGTGATGACATCATTTGAAAGCGAAGCCATGGTGCTATGCGTTGCTTTGTCATATAAAATTTTGTCATAAATTTCATCAGCAAGAAGAATGAGTTCATGTTCCCTTGCAACTTCAATTAATTGCTTTAGTAAGCTTTCCGGATAGACCGAACCTGTTGGGTTGTTCGGGTTTATCACAACAATCGCTTTTGTTTTTTCGGTAATCTTACTTTTAATATCCTCAATGTTGGGATACCAAGAATTTTCTTCATCGCAGTGATAATGAACGGCTTGTCCACCACTTAAGGTTACAGCTGCTGTCCATAGCGGGTAATCCGGCGAAGGTACTAATACTTCATCGGCATTATTTAGTAAGGCCTGCATTGACATCACAATCAATTCACTTGCGCCATTACCTAAATAAATGTCTTCAATGTCGATGCCCTGAACATTTTTTGATTGGTAATGTTGCATGATGGATTTGCGTGCTGAATATAAGCCTTTTGAGTCACTGTAACCCTGTGCATTGGGTAAATTACGAATAACGTCAGTTTGAATTTCTTCAGGTACGTCGAATTCAAAAGGGGCGGGGTTGCCAATATTTAGTTTTAAAATTCGATGCCCTTCCTCTTCAAGACGTTTGGCCTCGCGCGCGACTTCACCTCGAATGTCATAACATACATTGTCGAGTTTTGAGGACTTCTTAATTCTATTCATGATGCGGGCTACCTGATTTAACGTATTCGATCTCTCATTCTAATAAATTACACACAATATGGAATGCAAAATATTAAAATTTATGAAAATGTTTAATAAATAGTAGCGTAAATGGGCTTAAAAGAGAGGGTGTTAAGTATAAAAGGCGATGTTTACTAATATAGGCATGTAAATATCTAGATAAGAATATGTTTCTTTAAGGTATATGTCCTTAACTTAGGCGGTCTATTAAGCATTGAGCCCACCCTTCCTCTGATACGGTTGGCATGCTAAATAGCAGGCTTAAATTATTATCCGCTATTTACAAGGCCTGCTAATTTTAAGTATTCCGCAGGGCTCATCTCGAATTCAGTTTTAAAAAAACGGCGAAAACCAGAGCTGGTTTGAAAACCTAGTTGTTCCGCTGTGAAATCAATACTCTGTCTTTTTTGAATAAGATATATTTTGGCTAGTTCTCGCCTAGCAAGATTCGCGATATGAGAGAAGGAAAGCTCTTGTTTGTTTAATTTCTTTTGTAGTCCCCTAACTGAGATATTGAGCATTGCGGCGAGTTTCTTACTGTTAAAAGACTCAGGGTGGTGCTGTAAAAGGAAGCATGCCGCTTTATATTCAAAACTATGCTGTTTTTCAGAGATACGTGAATTATCAAAACATTTATTGAGATACATTTTATGGAGGGCAATATTGTGGCTCCTAAAAGTTGGGTAGAGGTATTTTTCATCAAACTCTAACAAACAGAGCGGCGCGTTGAACCGAATATTATCCCCAAAACTTGCGTGGTACTCTTTTGCATAACTTGGCTTGTCGTAATCAAAATAGACATTTAAGGGTTTAAAGTTTGGGGCAATCGATTCTTGAATTGCATTAATAATATAAGAGAACGTTGCTTCAGCACAGAACCGCTTTTGTGACGCGGGCACACGTGTTTTGAATGGAAAGGTGAATGAGATCGATGTCACGCCTTTTCTATTGGAAATAAAAGGGTAGTAACTGGCGCCATGAACAAAAAATGTATTTTCTACAATTTCAAATGCTGACCTTAAATTTTGCGAGGTGATAAGTATTCTAGAAAAGTCGCACAGGTTTGATGGTAATAGATGTTGCCCGTACTTGATGCCTATATTTGAATTGGGCTGTGCAGTATAAATTGATTTAATTAATTTGCCATAAACAGAATTGGAGTCATGGTCTGCGTTATGCTCTGAAATTAAACGCTGAATACCTAGGCTATTTAGCTTAAGTTCCTCAGGTAGTATTTCAAGAAGTAATCTCGGATAAATGTCATCGAGCATAAAAAGGCCGCACTATCTTATATTTCAGTCAAATTTATATCATTGGCTAATTTTTTGATGAGACTAAAAAAAGTGTAGTACAAGTGTCGTGATTTAGGGTGGATATTTGTATTAAATGCACATGAAAGTGCTGATCTAGTATTCATATTTATACCAAACAATATTGTTTTTATAGTTGTTTTGTTGGCTAAAAACTTTGAGACAAGTCGGAGCTATTTAACCTGTTAATGATGAGCTCCCTTATGTTTATTATTTCTATATTATGCCCTTTATTTCTTGATACTACCTAATCGTATAGATGATTTGAATGTGGCTGTGACAAAAGCGAACACCTTTAGCTAAACTGGGCGCATTTGGTTAATGTGATGGCTTTTAATCGTGCTATCTTTTATTCAAGGTACGTTTAAATGATGGCGCTAGCATTGGCTGGGCTGAAGTGTAAATATCGATTGAATAAAGCGCTCTCATCGATCATGAAGAATATGAGCCTTAGAATTTTTCTCTTCTGGATATGTTTACTATGACTAGCTGAAATGAACATCGATGCTATATTTTAGTAAATACCAAATAAATTATGTCGTAGATAAATACTACAAGTAGATTTAATGACCAAGTACAAACACGCCTATCTCATTTTTATTTTTATACTAAGTTCATTACTTAGTATAACGACGTTTGCTGGATCATTAAAAGTGATTACAAATGTATCGGTTGAGGATAGCCATTTAAAGTTGAAGGATTTGAGGTCTATTTACACCATGAAAAAGAACTTATGGTCTAATGGTGATCGAATTGTTGTATTTGTTCTTTCAAATGGCAGTGCCACGCATAAAGAATTTTGTCGAAAGCTACTTAAAGTTTTTCCTCGACAACTAGAGTCTGTTTGGTACCGCTTAGTTTACTCCGGCACAGGCGAGAGGCCTGTGAGTGTGAATAGCGAAAAAGAGATGATGTCGCTTGTCGCAAATACACCTGGAGCAATTGGATACATTCAGTCAGAGAACCTGCATGAAGAAGCAAAAATTATTACGATTAAATAGCATATTATTTCTATTATTTTCAGGGCCGTTGATTGCAGATCAAAGCGAGTGGTTTCAGCGGAATAATTGGAATGCATTTATAAGTCAGACCGCGGTGTATACCAGTGATTATAACTTTTTAAGCCAGTCTGACGATAGGCTTTCATTTGACATGTGGGAAGCGGGCCTTTTGATGTCTACTGCGGTGAAGGAAAAACTGACGTTCTCGGCACAGGTATTAGGCCGTAAAGTGAGTGATGCCAGCGGGGATGATTATAGGGTTGATTATGCTTTTTTTAGTTATCCTTTTTACCAGACCATGAGGGATACAATAGGGGTTAGATTAGGGCGAATTCGCTCCTCCTATGGTTTATATAATGAAACTAGAGACATACCGCACACGCGTACAAGCATAGCCATGCCTCAGTCTATTTATTTTGATATGACAAGAAACTCATTCTATTCTGCTGACGGCATAGAGTTGTTTGGGTTTCGTGATTTTGGTGATCAACGTTTGTCAGCTCAAGTTTTTTTAAGTAGGCCTGTTGTGGATGAGGATGAGACCAGTGAAGTGGCAAGACTAAACCCAACAAACCTTAAGGGCGACAAAAGTCTATTAGCCAAGATCAGCTATGGTTCTGAGTATGATGGCTTGCGTACCTCTTTTACCTATTATCGTCCAGAGTATGAGGTTGATGTATCGTTTCCTATCGGTCCAGTGGCTTTTGAAGATAATGACTCCTCTTTTTATTCTGAAAGTATGATTACCTCGTTTGAATACAACCAGTTCGATTGGGCCGTTACGTTTGAGTATCTAAGGCACAAGTTCTTTCAGAGAATTCCAAGTCTTGGCAATATACCTGGTCAGACGGCAGACAATAGGGGTTATGAGGAAGCTTATTACCTTCAGGGCTTATACCGCATCAATGATCAATGGGAAACATATTTACGCTATGACACCACGGAGCGTCGTAAAAGTGGAACACTCGAAGATGGTGAAAAGTGGCAGGACATAAATTTAGGTGGATCATTCAGACCTAACGAAAACTGGCTTTTGAGAGCTGAGGTACACTATATTGAAGGTTTAGCAAGATTGTTATCACGAGATAATACCTTTTCTGAAAAACAAGATCCTTATTGGACTGCGGCTATGTTTCAAATAGCCTATAAGTGGTAAAGCATAAATGACTGATCAGACCTTAGATAAACGATATTTTAGTATTAAATGGCAGGCTTTTAGTCTAACAAGTATCGTGCTGGCTGCTATCTTTGGTGCCTTTCTTCTTTTTATTTCTGAGTCAACATTGCGTCAATTTGAAATTGGCCGAAGCCATATTTATAGTCAGAACAAGCAACAATTAGATAGTCTAATCGAAGTAGCTGCTGAGAAAATAATTCAATTCGCAAATACTGCTACAACGAATGAATTTTTGGCAGCCGGCCTTATTGATCAAAACAAAACATTGTTACAAGATAAACTCGATGAGTTGAGCTGGACCTTACAAGTGGATGCAGGTATTGAAGATGTATCTGTTTTTAGTACCAATGGTGGTTTGATGGCATGGGTAGGAAGTCCAGGTGAACGTGACTTGTTAAATAAGATACTACTGTCTGAAAGTCCTCAGTGGAGTGTAACTTGCGATTCAAAGTGTTATGTACAGGGTGGAACTCCTGTAATTTTTGAAGGGAAAATGGTGGGTGCTTTGTTGCTCTCTGAACCCCTCTCTAATGTGATGCTGCGTTTTCAACATATCTCCAATATTGATACGGGCTTGTTAACAAATCAAAAAAGCGCGAATGAATTTCATGAGTTTATACCCTCATGGGATAAAAACTTAATAGCATTAACCAATCCTCAAAATAGTAAAGCGATTATCAATAGTGCTTCTTCTTTATATTCGCTGAAGGAGCTTACTGATGGCGTGCATCTAGTCGATGTGAATAATGAAGTATTTGAGTTGCGGGCATTACCGTTAAAAGATAACCAGGTCGTTGTGATTTCTAATGTGTCGCAAGATGTTGTGAGCATGGAAGAGTCTCACGACCAAAGCGTTCGTATTAGTATTGCTTCGTTGGTTATCGCTGAACTTTTTTTGCTTTTTCTTCTTTGGAAGCCGATGTCAAGGCTAAAAAAGACCGCTAATATATTGCCTTTATTAGCCGAACACCGCTTTGCTGATGCTAAAACATATTTTAAAGACCTTCATCAGCGAAGTATGTTTACGGATGAAACAGACCTTTTAAATGCGACAGCATTTAAATTGAGTACTGAGTTAGAAAGTTTGCAAGGTCAGTTGGATAAGCGTGCTGTTCAGTTAGCGTTAAGAGGCGAAGAGTTAGAGAAGGAGCGTGATTTTGTAAACCAGCTACTAGATACCGTACATGCAATTATTATTATTCAGGATGAAAACGGGCAAATTCAACTCTGTAATAAATTTGCAGTTCGATTAACAGGCTACTCCTCTATAGAAATGAGAGGGCAAACATTTATCTCTTTGTTTGATGATAGCGGTGAAAAAGACAGAATCTCTCGTCGAATTTCTGATGTCGTAGAAGGGGAGCTTAGTGAATATCAGCATGAGGGGGTGTTAAAGACTCGAGATGATGAACGGTTAAATTTAGCGTGGCGCCATGCTGTTCTTTATAACCATGATGACGAGTCACGACAAGTACTTTCGGTAGCTGTTGATATTTCGGCGAGAGTTAAAGCAGAGCAAGAGCTGGCATGGTTAGCGAATCATGACACCTTGTCTGGCTTGTTAAATCGTAGACGATTTGAAGAAGAGCTATATAGTTGTATGGCAGAGTCTTCTCGTTTTAATCGTAGTTTTGCCGTAATGTTTATTGATTTAGATGATTTTAAATGGGTTAACGATAATTGCGGGCATTATATTGGTGACGAATTAATTAAAGCCGTTGCGAATACGCTTAAAGAAAACTCAAGGGCTACAGATGTTGTGGCACGGCTGGGTGGTGATGAATTTGGGGTTATTCTTCGCAGTTTTAAAGATGATGAATTAAGTTGTATTGTTGAACGTCACCGAAAAGCACTAACTAAGATTCAGCTAAAAGAAGACAAACACGGCATTCAATGCACGGCAAGTATTGGAGTTGCTACGATGCATGAAGGCGATAAAAATATAGATGATGTGATTGCGAATGCCGACCTTGCAATGTATGAAGCCAAGCGGGGCGGTAAGAATAACTGGTGCCTATATCAACCAAGTATGAAGAAAAAATAGTCTTAACTACCGACTAATTTTTTATTTTACGGCCATACTCCTCTCTTTATTTCTTTCGTTGTCTACAGATAATATTAGCGAACTAATCACTTTGCTCGTCAAGTTAAAATGTGAGCGGCTTCTCGTTTTATACAACTATGAATATTATTCAGGTCTGTTTCGTTTAAAAACGAACAACTTTTCCACCTTGTGCGTCTTTTGCCTGTATTGAAAAACGTTAATTAGTTTATGGTTTGATCTCTTAATAAATAAAAATACGGAGAACGCATGAAAACAATAAGTCTAAAAACAATAAGTGAAAAAGGAATTTCTCTGATTAAACTTTCTACCGCTGCAATATTGGCCATGAACATGATTGGCTGTACCGTTGAAGCAGACTATACCGATGTTGCCGATCGTAATGACGTGGCTACATTTGGTGATTCTATTTTCGACCTTAACGGCGTTATTCAAACTGAGCTTGAAGCCAGTGCGGGTGAAACGTTCAGAGATTACACCACGAGCGGTGCGAAAATGTCGGGTGGCTCTCTAGCGCCAGCAGTCGATGAACAGTACGCATCCGCGAATGCTGTTAATCCAGATATCACGACTATCGTAATGAACGGTGGGGGGAATGATATTTTGATTCCAGCTCTGACTTTTGACCAATACCGATGTAAAACAACTTGGTATCGTAAAAATCTTAGCGATAAATGTAAAAATTTGATTCACGATATTTATGTCACCGGCGTTAATTTGTTGGATCAAATGGATGCTGACGGTGTAGAGAGTATTGTCTACTTGGGTTATTACGAGCTACCACGTGGTAAGACCAATTTAAATCAGGCAGTGAATTACGGTGATTTATATTTAGGTGACGCTTGTGAAGTTGGAACAACGGCAAACTGTACTTTCGTAGACCCTCGTGGAACGATTCCAGCGTCAGATGTTGAAAGTGATGATTTACATCCAACCGTAAATGGTTCGGTAACTTTAGCAGGTCAAATTTGGCCTGTACTTGAGCCTTTGCTTTAATTTTTGATTAAAACGTAAACCTGTAATATGGACGGGGCCGGCTGGGTAGAATTTATAGCTCGGCCCTGTTTCCATACCAATTGCTTATACAATAAATCTACAAAAACAAATTTTTTGATCTAGAAAATTCTAGGTGTGATTAATGTCATGGTTTATTACTGAACGATGGGGAGAATGACTTTTTTGATTCAGATGCGTACTTAACTGGTGTAATCGTACATATTTCGCCTACCTAAATAAAAGTTAATTAGGCTATTGTTTGATCTCCAAACCAATAAATATAAAACCGGAGCAATGCATGAAAACAATAATTATTAAAACAATAGGCGACAAAGGAATTTCGCTACTTAAGCTAACGACAGCTGCTGTATTAGCAATGAATATGGTTGGTTGTACTATTGAAGCTGACTATACTGATGTTGCTGACCGTAACGACGTCGCTACATTTGGTGATTCTATTTTCGACCTTAACGGAGTTATTCAAACTGAGCTTGAAGCCAATGCCGGTGAAACCTTCCGTGACTACACCACAAGTGGTGCAAAAATGTCAGGGGGGTCTCTAGCGCCAGCAGTTGATGAGCAGTATGCATCAGCGAACGCGGCTAACCCAGATATCACTACCATCGTAATGAATGGCGGCGGTAACGATATCTTGATCCCTGCTATGTTGTTTGACCAATATCGATGTAAAACTAAGTGGTATCGTCCAAACCTTAGCTCTAAATGTAAAAACTTGATTCATAATATTTATGTTACTGGCGTTAACTTGTTGGATCAAATGGATGCCGATGGTGTAGAGAGCATTGTTTACTTAGGTTATTACGAGTTACCACGCGGTAATACCAATTTAAATCAGGCTGTAAATTACGGCGATTTATATTTGGGTGACGCATGTGATAACGCGACCACGGCAAATTGTACTTTTGTAGATCCTCGAGGAACGATTCCAGCGGCGGACGTTGAAAGTGATGATATTCATCCAACCGTGAATGGCTCGGTAACTTTAGCAGGGCAAATTTGGCCTGTGCTTGAACCTTTACTTTAATCGATGAGTGATTTGCTTAGATCTTAGATTAGATCTTAGATTAGATCGTGTGATCTATCACGGGGCCGTGCTTGATGTATTTACAAGCTCGGCCCTGTTTTGGTCAACAAATGTATAAAAAATTATAAGAAGTAGGAGTGTAGTATGTCAGTTATTTCTGCTAACAAGTTTTCAATGGTTCCGATAGTCGGCGGGGGGATTGTTTTGCTAGCGTTGTTGGCGTCAGCTGTCCTGCAAGACTCTCACCCGTTTGCAATATCTAGCGTAGATAAGTCTGAAGTTGAAACCATTACTATTGAAACGTTCGATAGTAAGTCACTGACAAACAGTGATAATAACTTATCAAATCCAGCGCCAACTCAAAGTAAGTTTGACCAACTTGTAATGGAATTTGTCGCAGAACTTCACGCAGAGTTCGGTAGGAAGGTTGATAGCATTGCTTTACAGGTTTCATTAATGGAACTTCGTAACGACTTAGTAGCAACATATCCAGAACAGGGAAACGCATTGTTTGAACGTATGATTCGTACCGCCTTTCCTGAGCAAGCAAGCGAGATTTTTCAAACAATTGCGAAGATGGACTTATATAATCAGTGGTTGCTGGAAAGTATGCCCGATCTGAATCGAATGGACCTCGTAGAGCAAGAAGAAACACTTTGGGCTAAACGGTACGAGCTGTTTGACGAAGTTGCTAGCGATATTTGGACTCCGCAATGGACCCCAGAACAAGAGCGAGAAGAATCCGTACATAAAACCTTGAAATTGTTGGAAACAGCTTACGACACACCGCTTGAAGAGCGTCTTTATTTGCTACAAAGCTCTTTTGAAGAAAGTTATGGTAATACGGTTGCGGGTTATGTGTTTGACCCTAAAAGTGTTATGTCACAAGCTTTTTTACACTTTGATTCGGTACAGAAAGACTTGAGTGCCATGCCACAAGCAGAACGGCAAACACAGATCGCTGATATACGACGTGAGCTAGGTTTCCCTGAAGACCGTATCACGATTCTTGCAGATAGGGACCAAAAGAGAGAATTGGACTGGCAAAATGGTTACACCTATATGGAAAAAAGAGAACAAGCAGAACAATACTACAGTGGAGAGATACTTGAAGCAGAATTAGATAAGCTGCGTGAACAGTATTTTACCCATCGCGCACCTACTATCAAAAAAGAAGAAGGTGAGGAGTTCTTCCGCTACACGCGTCCTAGAGTCTATGGTCAAAATTAAGGGGGTAAACATACTGTAAATATTAACGTTAATATTTACAGTATTAATTAAAACTATCAACTTGTTAGTTTTAATTACATTTAACTAAGCTGTTCAAGTCGCTACACTTGCTTTACTTTAAATAAACGTCTTAACTTGCTTTCAAGTAAATAGACAAAGTGAGGCTTAAACATGAATACTCAAACAGTTCCTAATGTTACTTTTAAAACCCGTGTAAGAGATGAGTCTGTAGAAGGCGAAAACCCTTTTAGATGGGAAGATAAAACGACTGCTGATATTTTTGCTGGTAAAAATATTATTATTGTAGCGTTACCCGGTGCATTTACACCGACTTGTTCAAGTACCCACTTACCAGGCTACGAAAAAAATTATGAAGCGCTTAAAGCAAAAGGTGTTGATGAAGTGTATTGCTTAAGTGTGAATGATGCATTCACCATGTTTCAATGGTCTAAGAACTTAGGTGTAAAAAATATTAAAATGCTTCCTGATGGTAATGGTGATTTTACTCGCTTAATGGGCATGTTAGTAAAGAAAGAAAACCTAGGTTTTGGTGATCGCTCATGGCGCTATTCGATGCATGTTGTCGACGGTGAAATCAAAGCCCAGTTTGCTGAACCTGGCATGATGGATAATTGTCCAGAAGACCCTTTTACTGTTAGTGGTATCGATACCATGCTAAATTATTTATAAGTTAGAAATAAGTTATTCATTTCATGGTTGAATAAGACACCCACTGATTTTTACGAAATCAGTGGGTGTCGTGTAAATAAAATAATATTTAAGGAACGCTTAATGTCGATTACTAATTCTGAACTTGGCCCATTAGTAGTATTGTTGGGAAAATGGCAAGGTGAGAGTGGAGAAGACATAGCGCCTGAACCAGATGGAATTGAAGAAAACGCCTATTACGAAACACTAGAGTTTAAAGCCGTTCCCGATGTTGAAAATGCAGAAGAGCAAACACTCACAACGCTTCAATATGAACAGCTAGTACGAAGAAAAACCAATGATAAAGTTTTACATCACCAAGTAGGTTATTGGACGTGGGATGCTGAGGCTGAAGTGGTATGCAATAGTTTTACAATTGCGCGTCGTGTAGCGGTATTAGCGGGTGGAACCATAGAAAAATCTAATCAGCAAACAACGTTTTCAGTTTCGGCAAAAAAAGGCAATGCAAGTTGGGGAATTATAGAAGCTGAATTCATGAGTAAAAAAGCGAGCACCACTTCTTTTAATCAAACGTTGACAGTAGAAGGTGACATACTCAGCTACCAACAAACGATACTAGTTGATATATATGGAACGAAGCAGTTTGAACATACAGATGAAAATACGCTACGCAGAGTGTGATTTTTAGTTTATTCTTTTTTTAAGTTACGCCCCTGCAGTTTAGTTTTATAGAGAAAGCTTTTGAAAGCTACGGATTATCGTTTCGGTTGAAGCTCCCGTCGGAATGCTACGGTTTTCGTAAATAGTGATAGGGCAAAGTTCTCAAGTTCAATTCTGCTTTCCCTCCTTTATTATCATTCTGCTTTATATTATTTACTCCATCTTCACGCATAATTATTCCTATTTACAAGTAGTTATCTCTAGGTGCTTGTTGTAGGAGTTTTATAGTTTCAATTTGATGAAAATGAGTGAACTGACTTAATTGACGGGGCTTGGCGATTGAACTATATAGGTATGTATAAAAGTCCATAATCAAGATAAATAAGTTATCTCCTATTTTAGTTTGTCAGACAAAAAGACGAGCGATTAGAGTGCAGTGAAATCTACTGATAAACCAATGTAGGATGATTAAGTAAACATAATACTAAGGAGTATTCAAATGACAAAGACAATCATGATTGTGGATGATTCATCCTCTGTGCGCGCAGTGGTCGGCAACACATTAAGAGATTCTGGCTACGAGGTTCTGGAAGCATGTGACGGTAAAGACGCGCTTCGTAAGCTTACTGGCCAGAAAATTCATCTCATATTAAGTGATGTCAATATGCCGAATATGGATGGCTTTGAGTTGGTGGAAGAGGTTAAAAAACTCCCTGACTACAAATATACCCCCATTTGCATGCTCACAACTGAAGCTGGGCGTATAGAAAAAGATAAGGGGAGAGCTACCGGTGCAAAAGCGTGGATGACTAAGCCTTTCCAGCCAGCCAAATTACTTGAAGTAATTGAAAGACTAGTACCTTAAAACAAGCTTACTTTAAGATTAATATGGAATATTAATTCCAGAATATTATTAAGGCGTAATTAAATTACATGCCATTGGAGAGGCTGAGTATGTCTCAAAAATTTTCTTCTGGAATGTCTTTTTCATTGAACGACGACTCTGCTCGAATAGGCGAATCTAAGTTCAAAGCGTTTTGAATCTATGAGTGGTGTGAGGCCTGCATAGCACTAAAATTTATGTACTAAAGGAATTTTTATCAATGCTTCAATTCAAGATTACAGATAGTGAGTTTAAGTTATTTAAAACTTTTATTTATGATTATGCAGGTATTAATCTGAGTGAAGAAAAAAAAGCCTTGGTTACTTCTCGCCTAAGTAAACGATTACGACACCATTCTTTGAACTCTTTTAAAGAATATTATGATCTTATGGTGATGTCCGCTCCGGGAGGAGAACGACAAATTACCATTGACTTGTTAACTACGAATGAAACCTACTTTTTTAGAGAACCTAAACACTTTGACTTTTTAAAAAAAGAAATATTGTCAAAGTGGGTGGGAGGGAAGACATTTAGGTTATGGAGTGCTGCTTCTTCTTCAGGAGAAGAGGCTTATAGTATTGCAATGATGTTAGATGATGTACTTCAGGCGCACCCTTGGGAAATTTTTGGGTCTGATATAAGTAGTCGTGTTTTAAAAAAGGCGCAACAAGGCCATTACCTTCAAGATAGGATTGATGGCATACCACGGGAGTATTTACGTAAATATTGCCTTAAAGGTACCGGGGAGCATGAAGGTACGCTCTTGATTGATAAAAAGTTGAGGCAAAGGCTTACATTTTCACCTATGAATTTAAAGAAGCCTCTGGGTGAAGTGGGCTTATTTGATGTCATTTTTTTGCGTAATGTATTGATCTATTTTGATCTGGAAACGAAGGCTAAAGTGATCAAACAACTTGTTGAAAAGATAAAACCAGGGGGGTATCTATTTATAGGGCACTCTGAATCATTAAAGGGAATCAATGAAAGTTTAGAGAGTGTGATACCAACAGTTTATCAAAAAATATAGTTAAAGTTGAATGATATGAAGCTTTTTCCAAGGACTAAAGCGGGTGAAGTACAGGACAATATTATTAGCCGGTTTATTAATCCCGGCGAGTTTTATTTTGGTGGTGAAAATTGCCAAATACACACACTTCTCGGTTCTTGTGTCGCCATTACGCTTTGGCATCCAACGCTTAAAATAGGTGGCATGTGCCATATTGTATTGCCTTATTCCAGTGATGGTATGCAGAGTATGAGCTCTTCAGGAGAGCTATTAGAAGGACGATATGCTGATACCGCTATGATGTTATTTGAAAAGGAAGCTTATGTGCGAGGGACCTATTTGAAAGAGTATCAAGCCAAAATGTTTGGCGGCAGCAATATGTTGAAAAGTTCAATGCTGAATGAAGATCATCAAATTGGCACTAAAAATATTGAAGCAGCGAAACAAAAATTATTAGAGTTTGGTGTTCCCTTGTTAGTGACGCATGTGGGGAATACTGGTTATAGACGTATTGCATTTGATATTAACTCCGGTGATGTGTGGGTGCATCATGGCGAAATGTAATGAAGAACGGTGTAACTATAATAGTTTAATGATGATGTTATAAATGTCCGGGGAGTATATGTCGAAATTAGATATGTTGATTTGTTACAACAGTAAATCTGCAGTCGCACTGCTTGGACGGTATTTAGGTAGCGATCAAATTTTTAATGTGCAGTATAGCTTCGATATACAAAGCTATAACTTACTTAATAAAAATATAAAGGATTATCAATGAGTATTCGAGTATTTATTGTTGATGACTCAGCGGTCGTTAGAAAAGTACTGACAGAGCTGCTGGCAGGTGCTTCTGGGATAGAAGTCATTGGTTCAGCGCAAGATCCTATTTTTGCACAAGCCAGAATGGAAAAAAGCTGGCCTGATGTGATTATTTTAGATGTTGAAATGCCACGTATGGATGGGATTACGTTTCTTAAAAAGATCATGGCAGAGCGTCCAACACCGGTGATTATGTGCTCTACTTTGACGGCTGAAGGCACGAAAACATCCATTCAAGCACTCAGTATTGGCGCGATAGATGTGATTGCTAAGCCAAAGGTGAATCTAAAAACCTCGCTTCCAGAAGCATCTGCTGGGCTTGTGTCTGCTATTCGTACAGCAGCTAAAGCTAATATGGCAAGCGTTAAACCTAAGCAGGTGGCGCCAATTCCTAAGGTTGCAGCAAAACTAACAGCTGACGCGATGCTAAGCCGAGGTGTTAGTAGAAATAATTGTAAAACAGGTGCGTTGATTGCGATTGGGGCCTCAACAGGAGGAACTCAGGCGATCGAGGCTGTGTTAATAGCACTTCCAGCTAACACCTTACCTATTCTGATTGTGCAGCATATGCCTGAGAACTTTACACGTACCTTTGCTGAACGCTTAAATCAATTATGTCGGGTAGAAGTAAAAGAAGCGGAAGATAATGATGCTTTATTGCCCGGAAGAGTACTGATAGCACCAGGGGGAATGCATATGATGTTGCACACCACGCAGTTTGGTGCATCGGTTCAAGTGAAGGATGGCCCTCAAGTAAGCCGACATAAGCCGTCTGTTGATGTGTTATTTAGATCCGTCTCAAAATATGCAGGAAAGAATGCTCTTGGAATTATTATGACGGGAATGGGGGATGATGGTGCAAAAGGTTTGAAGGAAATGCACGACTCTGGGGCTAAAACGATTGCTCAGAATGAAGCAACATGCGTTGTGTATGGTATGCCGCAAGAAGCTGTGAAGCTCGGCGCAGCAGACCACATTATTGCATTGAAAAAAATACCTGAAATGATTGTCTCTCATAAGTAGGTGGTCCTTTTTATCCTTAAGGCTAACCTGCTTTTTCTCAATACAGACTTACTAACACCTCTTTGAAAGAATGTTTCTTACCTTTCTTGAAAGTTTACTCTATCGCTTTCTGAAGACTTAAAAATTGAACAAATAACTTGATATGTCATTTGAATCTAATAATGGCAATTAATAGTCTAAAATGATGAAACTGATTAAGTTAATGAATTTGACGGCTGCAGGCTAGTGGACTATATAATAATAAACAGTAAGAGATTTCATGACTAATTGTTGGGCGCTTTCAACTAACAAAGTGGAATACATATAATGTTTAAAAATATAGAAATGAAATGGATGTTAGTGATATCCATGCTTATAGCGGGTTTAGTTCCACTCGTTGGGACAGGACTTTATGCGCTTTATGGTGCTGAGAATGCGCTACATGAAAAAGGCTTTGACCAGCTGAATTCTTTAAAAGCAGTAAAAAGAGAAGAGGTTGAAAACTATTTTCAACAAATAGAGAATCAGATCATCACGCTTTCTGAAGATCAGATGACGATTGAAATGATGAGTGAAATGATTGAGGGGTTTCATGGCTTGAGTGAAGATCTACCTCTGCACACCAAAAAATTGAAAGAGCGCAAAAGTGACCTTAGGCGCTTCTACTCGAGTGAATTTGGCAATAAATTTACAAAAGACACAGGAGAGACAATCTCAACAGAATCACTAATTCCGCCTTCCAGTTCGGGTATTATTGCCCAGTATCTTTATATTTCAAATAATGAACACCCGATGGGCAGTAAATCAAAGCTAGATCAAATCAACAATGGTTCTCGATATTCTCAGACGCATTACTGGTTCCACCCCGTGATGCGAAGTTATCTGGAAAAGTTTGGCTATTACGATATATTTTTGGTTGACCACAAAACCGGTGACGTTGTTTATTCCGTTTTCAAGGAGATCGATTATGGGGTCAATCTCTATGAAGGGGTGCATAAAGATTCAGGCTTGGCTGAGGTAGTTAGAAAAGCGGCAAATGCAGGAACTAAAGATGAGACCTTTGTTAATGATTTTGCAAAGTATATTCCTTCATATAATGCTGCTGCATCGTTTATTGCGTCGCCCATCTTTGACACTGAGGAAATGCTGGGCATCTTGGTATTTCAGATGCCAGTTGATGAAATTAATCGTCGATTGTTGGTGAAAGAAGGCTTGGGTGAATCGGGTGAGGTGTATTTAGTTGGAGCGGATAACCTAATGCGCTCTCAGTCGAGGTTTTCAGAAGAAAATACCATACTGTCGACTAAAATCGAATCAGTTACGGCGAATGCTGCTATTTCTGGTGATGAAGGTTCAGAAATTACGCCCGATTACCGGGGGGTAAATGTCCTTTCTGCCTATGCTCCATTGAAAATTAAGGGGCTTGATTGGGTTATTCTCGCGGAGATAGACGAGGAGGAGGCTTTTAAAACTGTAAATGAATTAAAAGTAGCAATTTTGATTGCGATGCTTATTGCTGTCGTGTTTATTCTTCTTATTGCTATTCTTTTTGTTCGTAGTGTTATGAAGCAATTAGGGGCAGACCCGTCTGAAGTTCGAGTGCTTGCTGAGAATATCGCACAGGGCGATTTAACGATGGACCTAAGTGCTGTCGAAAAGAAAAAGCGTATTGGGGTTTATGCTGCAATGATTGATATGCAGCAAAAATTAATAGACGTGGTTCAGCAAATTCAAGGAAATTCTGCCCAAATATCCTCAGCATCGTCACAGGTGAGTGATACCGCTAACTCATTAAGCCAGGCTGCAAGTGAGCAAGCAGCTAGTGTTGAAGAGACCAGTGCTTCAGTTGAACAAATGGGCGCGTCAATTAGTCAGAACAGCGAAAATTCACAGTTAACAGATAAAATTGCGAGTGAGTCATCTGTTGCGGCAACAGAAGGTGGGGAGTCTGTTGCTCAAACACTTCAGGCAATGACTCAAATCGCCGATAAAATAACGATTATCGAAGATATTGCTTATCAAACGAATATGTTGGCGCTTAATGCCGCGATAGAGGCTGCGAGAGCAGGAGAGCACGGTAAAGGCTTTGCAGTTGTGGCGGCTGAAGTACGAAAGCTGGCAGAACGTAGCCAAGTTGCAGCCTCTGAAATTAGTGGTTTAACAGGAGGTAGCTTAAAGGTTGCTGAAAAAGCGGGTGAGTTACTTAAAAAAATGGTCCCAGACATTATGCGGACGGCAGAATTAGTACAAGAAATTAGTGCCGCATCCGAAGAGCAATCTAGTGGTGTTGGACAAATTAATAGCGCTATGCAACAGCTGGATAAAGTGACACAACATAATGCAGCTGGGTCTGAAGAACTCGCTGCAACAGCAGAAGAAATGCAGGCTCAATCAGAAAACTTACAACAAGTTGTTAGCTTCTTTCGACTAAAAAATGATTCCGGCATCACAAAAACACCTGCGCCAGTGAAATCATCTCAACCTACTGAATCAGTCTCATCGGTTGAAATAGTCAGCTCTGATAACCCACTTGATGAGTCTGAATTTAAGCGGTTTTAACTTATAAGGCAGGGTTAATAACTAAAGTGATGAAAGTGACCAAGGCAGTGAATTTGACGACTATGAATGTGTGAACTATATAGTAGTGATATATGAATTTAGTCAATGAAATACAAAAGTGCTATTGATGAACTTTTCATATGTTTCAATAATTTAAATGAACGAGTACGACCTTTTCTAGGAAGATAAAATGCCAAAAATGATAATGATTGTAGATGATTCCGCTTCTGTAAGAACAGTCGTTGGTAATGCCTTAAAAGAAGCCGGATATGATGTGTTAGAAGCTTGTGATGGGGTTGATGCGCTGAGTAAATTAACGGGGCAGAAAGTTCATCTTATTGTCAGTGACGTCAATATGCCAAAGATGAATGGCATTACTTTAGTGAAAGAAATTAAGAAACTGCCAAATTATAAATTCACGCCTATCTGTATGTTGACAACAGAATCAGGGCGAGCAGAAATGGAGGAAGGTAAAGCCGCCGGTGCAAAAGCGTGGATGACAAAACCATTTCAGCCGCCAAAATTACTTGAGGTGATTTCAAAGTTGGTTCCATAAAACAGATGTGAAATGATAATTTCTGCTAAGAAAACTTGGTTCAATACCTATTCTTATAGCCATGAGGTGAGCGGGATGACGCTTAAAATTGAAGAAAACAGCATCAAAACAGAGGGACTTTGCAGTTTTGTTTTTGATGACGATTTAACGATCTATGCGATTGAAGCCTTAAAGCAAGAGATGTCTAAAGCTTTAGATACCTATACACGTTTTGAACTTAACCTTGCTAGCGTTGAGGAGGTGGATTCTGCTGGAATTCAGCTTTTATTGAGCTTGCAACGTGAGGTAAAACGTCAGGATAAAGAGCTCAAGTTAACAGTCGTGAGTGCAGCGGTTACTAAATTGATGACAATGTACGGTTTGGTTAATAGTTTTGAAATAGGAGGTGCATTGTGAGCGATGATAGTTTACAAATTTTTGCTGATGAAGCGGAAGATTTACTGGATTTAGCCGAACAAGCGCTTCTTAATTTAGATGACCTAAATAATAAAGACGATACGCTTGATGGTATCAATGATCTATTTAGAACGTTTCATACAATTAAGGGTGCCGCAGGGTTATTTGGCCTAAACACCATTGTTGATTTTACGCATATCGTCGAAAGTGTACTAGTAAAAGTAAGAGAAGGAGGGTTACAGGTTGAAGAAGAAATGGTCTCACTATTTTTAAGTAGCCGTGACCATCTGGAACAATTAGTAGAGCAAGCTTTGAGTGGCGAAGGTGGTTTAACTTCCGACCTTAAAGAAACAGATGATAGCCTATTAAAAAAGCTGGGGGTTTATTTAGACAGTTCACCAGATATAGGTATAACTTCAGACTCTGAGGACTCAAATAGTCCTGAATCTGGAAGTTCAGAACCAAATAATAACCAAGGTGTGATCAATGAAAATTGGCATATATCGCTCCGTTTCGGTTTGAATACACTTCGAAATGGCATGGAACCGATGTCATTTATTAGCTACCTAAATAAAATTGGCGAAATTAAAGATGTCACTTTACTTGATGATGCTATTCCACAGTGGAGTGACTTTGACCCAGAAAGTTGTTATTTAGGTTTTGAGATAGAATTATCTGCTCCGAACACGGATAAAGAGGCCATTGAAGAGGTTTTCGAGTTTGTTCAGGATGACTGCGGTATCTGTATTTTACCTCCCCATAGTCATATTGAATCCTATATCAAATTAATTAATGATTTACCTGAATGTGATATGCGCATAGGCGATATCTTAGTGGCTTGTGGCGCACTAACACCAGCAGAAAAAAATGGAATATTAATCGCGCAAGATCAAATATCTGATGAACTCACGATGTATGGCGCAGAGCAAAAAACCCCTAAAATAGGAAAAATTGCTGTTGATCATCAGGTTGTTCAACAAGAGGTTGTTGATGCTGCAGTTAACAAACAAAAGGTTCAGAAGCAGCAGCGTGATGACTCTCAGCAAACCATAAGAGTTAATGCGCTTAAGTTAGAAAATTTGGTGAATTTGGTGGGAGAACTCGTCATTGGTTCTGCAAATTCAGAGCTAAATGCTCGTCGTATCGGTGATGTAGACCTGAATGAGGCAATGGAAAATTTATTGCATCTCGTTGAAGAAGTTCGCGATACCGCATTAGGTTTACGAATGGTTCAGATTGGCGAAACCTTTAATCGTTATAAGCGGGTTATCCGTGAAGTTAGTCGAGAAACGGGTAAAGATATAGAGCTTAAAATTAATGGCGCAGATACCGAATTAGATAAAACACTGATTGAAAAAATTGGTGACCCTTTGATGCATCTAGTCCGGAATGCAGTTGATCATGGCATTGAGTCACCTGAAAAACGAATTGCAGCCGGTAAACCTGCAAAAGGTATTGTTAGTCTAGACGCATTTCATGACTCAGGAAGTGTCGTGATTCAGATTAAAGATAATGGCGGCGGACTTGCGAAAGAAAGAATAATCAATAAAGCAATAGAGAAAGGCCTCATAGCAGAAGGCCAACAATTGACCGATCAAGAAACTTTTCGTCTGATTTTCGAAGCAGGATTTTCCACAGCAGAAACAGTAAGTAATATCTCTGGTCGTGGTGTTGGTATGGATGTGGTTAGAAAAAATATAGAGGCTTTAAGAGGCCAAGTTGAGATGGAGAGTGAAGAAGGTAAAGGTACAACTATTTCAATTCGTTTACCGTTAACGCTTGCTATTATAGATGGTTTTCAGGTCAGGGTTGGGGATGCCCAATATATTGTTCCATTGGATATGGTCGAAGAATGTATTGAATTGAATGATACCCTTAGAGGCGCGGATGGGAATGCCAATTACCTGAATTTACGTGGTGAAATTCTACCCTTTATGCGCTTAGGCGACATTTTCAATCCTAAGAAAATTGAAAGTGATGTGCGTGGGCAAGATGAAGAACTCATTGAAACGGTGACCAGTGGGCGTAAGCATAGCGACAATATTGTTGTTGTGCACTTTGCTGGAAAAAAAGCAGGTTTTGTTGTAGATGAACTCTTAGGCGAGCACCAAACGGTAATCAAACCACTGGGTAAAGTTTTTCAGAATCTGAAAGGCATTAGTGGAACGACGATATTAGGCAGTGGTGAGGTCGCGATGATTATTGATATTCCCGAAATGGTTAGTCGTGTTATTAATTCTGGCGAAAAGCAGTTTGTTTCAAATTCAGTTCATTAGAATATTTTATAAATACTTTATTTCATTGGACACAAGATTGAATTAGACACTAAAAACATAATAGCTCTGCCTAGTAAGTTTACGGAGATAATAATGGAAAAGGCGATGCACGGTTTAGAAGAGAGCAACAGCACAGCTGAAATAGGTGTTGTGGAAGAAAATACTGAAGAAAATCAGCAATACCTTACTTTTTTGCTAGGCGAAAAGGTGTACGGCTTAGAAATTATTAATATAAAAGAGATTATCGAATACGGCGATGTGACCGAAGTTCCAATGACGCCTGACTTCATTTCGGGTGTGATTAATTTGCGTGGCACTGTTGTTCCGGTGATTGATTTAAGCCAGCGTTTTTCGGGGGTACCTACAAAACTCGCGAAGCGTACGAGTATTGTTATTTTAGAGCTCAAGAATGAAGACCTGCAGATCGAGATTGGTGTTACTGTCGATATGGTTAATGAAGTACTCGATATTAAAACGACAGAAATTGAACCTGCACCTTCGTTAGGTAGCCAGATACAAACCAATTTTATAAAGGGTATGGCTAAAGTTGAAGGGACATTACTTATTTTACTGGATATAAAAAATGTTTTGTCGGTGGATGAACTCTCACAAGTCGGAAGCATTAATACCGACAATAGTGGGTAATACCATCATAGTGCCGAGTATTTAAAATTAGTGGTTTGGTCTAACGATAGAAAACAGAAAAGGTGTCGGAATGCTTAACAATATAAAACTAAAAAATAAACTGATCGGGCTGATGGTACTGGTCATTGTCGGGTTTGTAGTGATTGCATTTGCATACATTCAATCGATTACGGTGCGTGAACATGCAAAATTAGAGTTCGAGAATGTTGTTAATTTTGGTGAGAAGGTCGATAAAATATCCATTCAGATGCTGCAAGCTAGACGAAATGAAAAGGACTTTATCTTACGGAGTACCGAGAAGTATTTGGGCAAGCACGCAAAAACTACAGCAGGCATGCTTGAAACTGTCAAAGACACTCGGAACTATATTGTCAATGAAGAGCATACACAGCAACTTGAGACTCTAAGTGAACAAATGAAAGCCTATCAAGCAGGTTTTTTGTCACTTGCATCCAATATGAAAGATTCAGGACTCACGCCTAAAACAGGCTTGAGAGGAACGTTACGTGGTGCTGTACACGATGTAGAGGAGGTTGTTAAAACAGTACATGAGCTTGAACTCACCGTATCTATGTTAATGATGCGTCGGCATGAGAAAGATTACCTAGCGAGAAAAGATAAAAAATATGTTGAGAAGATGGCAAAACGAAGTCAAGAATTTACTGCTTTGCTTAATGCGACAAATTTAAAAGGAAGCGAGAAAAATAGCCTTAAAGATGGCATGAATTCTTACCAGAAGGACTTTATGGCGCTTGTTGATAATATGAATCTTGCCGCTGAGATACAAGCATCGTTTAGAAAGGATGTGCATGCCATGGAGGATACCTTGAATGCAATGCGTGACACCATTCCTGAGTTGTTGAAAAATAACAAGCAACGCTTGGATGGTGAAGCGGCTATGGCGAATACCCTATTTGTGTCGGCTTTGGTTTCGATTGCAGTGCTTGTTTCGTTAGCGTTAATGTTATTACTGAGAAACATATTAAGGCAGCTTGGCGCTGACCCTGCTGAAGTTCAGGAGGTGGCTGAATTAATTTCTGCAGGTGACTTAACGATGGATACTAGTGCTATAGATCAAAAAAAGAGCATTGGGGTCTATGGTGCCATGCTTTCAATGCAGAAAAAATTAGTCGATGTCGTGCAGCAAATTCAAGCAAATTCTGAACAAATTTCATCGGCATCAAACCAAGTGAGTAGTACAGCAAACTCTCTTAGTGAAGCTGCTAGTGAACAAGCGGCCAGCGTAGAGCAGGTAAGTTCTTCGATTGAAGAAATGGGAGCATCAATTAGTCAAAACAGTGAAAATGCCCAAGTAACGGACACAATTGCCAGTGAGTCTGCCAATGCCGCGGCAGAGGGCGGTAGTGCTGTTGCGGGAACCGTTAGCGCCATGACTCAGATTGCAGAGAAAATTTCTATTATTGAAGATATTGCGTACCAAACTAACATGCTAGCACTAAACGCAGCAATTGAAGCGGCAAGAGCCGGAGAGCATGGAAAGGGCTTTGCAGTGGTGGCTGCTGAAGTGAGAAAACTAGCAGAACGAAGCCAGGTGGCAGCATCTGAAATAAGTACATTAACCGGTGATAGCGTTAAAGTGGCCGAAAAAGCCGGCACATTACTTGAAAAAATGGTTCCTGATATTACTAAAACGGCTGAATTGGTTCAGGAAATAAGTGCCGCTTCTGAAGAACAATCCGGTGGTGTAGGGCAAATCAATAGTGCGATGCAGCAGCTAGATAAAGTGACTCAGCAGAATGCAGCAGGGTCTGAAGAACTTGCCGCGACGGCTGAAGAAATGCAAACTCAATCGACTACCTTGCAACAAGTGGTTTCATTTTTTCGTTTAAATGAAACGAACTCAGTAACGATGATGACGCCGTCATCAAACGTAGAATTAACAACTGCAACGGCTACTAGTATTGATCGTGTGTCGAGCACTGATGAAATAGATGAATCAACGTTTAAACGATTTTAGTAATAGGGATTTATGATGCAAAAACAGTTAGAGCAACAAACTGAAAATAGCCAGTATTTAGCGGGTGTTGAGACTGATACAGTTGTGCAGTTTTTGACATTCCAATTAAATGAAGAAGAATACGGTATTAGTATTCTAAACATTAAAGAAATTGTTGATTATGGTCATATTACTAAAGTACCTATGATGCCCGATTTCATTGCGGGGGTTATCAACTTACGTGGAAGTGTTGTGCCTGTAATAGATTTAGCGCTTCGTTTTTCTGTGGCGCCTTCAGTCAGAACAAAGCGAAGTAGTATTGTGATTCTTGAAGTGGAATATGAATCTAAAAAAATGGAAATTGGTGTCACGGTTGATGTGGTGAATGAAGTGCTAGATATTTCGCCTAAAGAAATTGAAGCGTCGCCTTCATTTGGTACCAAAATTCGTACTGACTTTATAAGTGGTATGGGTAAAGTAGAAGGACAATTATTAGTGTTGCTCAATATTGAAAAAATATTGGATATTGAAGAGCTATCGGCTGTAGATAGCTTTTAACAGTCGACTTAATTGACGTTTTTATAGGTGTGTTCTGCGTACTAAAGAAACAGATATTTTTGGGTTATTTTATATCAGGAGCTGAATTTAATCGTTTAACTTTGGAGCAGGTGATTAATCATGAAAGTAGCGCCTCTCACAAAACATAAAAATGACCTAATAGAATGCAGAACAATTCGGCGATTTCTAAACCCTAGTGAGTTTCATTTTGGTGGAGGGAATTGCCAAATTCACACTTTATTGGGGTCGTGTGTTGCGATAACACTTTGGCATCCAACTCGTCATATCGGTGGCATGTGTCATTTTTTGTTACCTGCATTACAAGAACAAAATCAGGTTGTTTCACTGCCATCAATACTAAATGGCCGATATGCAAATGTTGCCATGACTTTATTTGAGAATGCCATCCGCAAATATGGAACGAATATCGGAGAATATCAGGCAAAAATATTTGGCGGAAGTAATATGATCGTTAAAACTGAGCAACTTGCAGGTAAGGGCGTAGGCGCAAAAAATATTGAAGCTGCTGTTAAGCATTTAAATGATAGGGGAGTACCTATTTTAATAAGTCATGTAGGGCAGACCGGTCATCGACGAATTGTTTTTGATTTGAGTACAGGGGATGTTTGGGTAAAGCACAAACCTTTTGATATAAATGAAATTTGACCTTAAGGCTGAGAATAATATACTGCGCCTCCTTTAGTTATGCCGCGTTGCTCAATAGATAATGATTAATAATAACGGTGATGAAAGCTATTGAATATATATCTAGCAACAGAGACAGAGATGATAAAAAAACAGAAAGATTATTATTCCAGTAGAGAAGCTGCTTCACTATTAGGTGTTGCCGTTAGTACAGTACAGCTCTGGGTTAATAATGGACATTTAAAAGCCTGGACTACCGGCGGAGGTCATCGTCGGATTTCACGTCACTCAGTGGAAGAGATACTCAACAAGCAGGAGGCAGTTTTACGCCCTCAGAAAGATGATCGCAAATTAAAGGTGGTGGTCGTTGATGATGATGTTTCACAGTTAAAGCTTTATGAAAAATATTTTGATGCTTGGGGGGTAAATGCTTCCATTTCACCTGCGTTAGATGGGTATCAAGGTTTAGTTAAGATAGGACATGAATCGCCGGATATTATTATTACAGATTTAGTCATGCCCAATATGGATGGCTTTCAATTAATAAGGGCTGTTAATGAGTTTCCAGAGTTGGACCATAGCGTGATTATTGTTGTGACAGGCCTTATGGAACAAGAAGTGAGCGAGAGAGAGGATTTACCTGAAAGAGTGCACCTATTTACGAAGCCAATCCCGTTTATGGAGTTAGAAGTGTTGGTTCGTCAAGCCGTCGATTCAAAACGTTACTAAAGGTATGATTTTAGCGGCAGGACAGCTACCACCAAACAAAGCTTGCAAAGGAAATTCTATTTATCTATTTGATAATAAGGGATTGGGCAGTGAACTTATCAAGCAACTTTTTTAGCACGAGCCCAATTGATGATCTGAAAGTTTAGCTTGAAACCGGATATAGCTAGCGCTTCTCTAGCGATGTCAACAATTAAACCTTGATGTATATGTCAATATTACAAACGAAAGGGCACTATGGGTCAGAGCCAATATTGATAACGTTAGAGTCTGCATTAGAGAGCGCACTTGATAATAACAAACCACAGAGTGCTAAAATATTTGCCCCATAACGTATATGGCTCCTACAGCTGTTGAACATGTCATTTTCCTTATCACGCAGGCTAAATCGAAAGTGCGTTATACATTAAAGACTAGACTTTTTTACTAGAAAGAAATAATGCATATTGAAGGTCTTGTGGCAGCTAGATATTACCGCTTTAATTAGTCGCTTATATTAAGGGTTTAAAAGCTAGGTTGGCATAATAGCGCTTTCATTTAATATAAAACAGGCTAGACTAATTTCAACAATTATTGACTAGAGATAAAATTATGAATCCCCACTTTCCGTACTTAATGGCCCCCTTAGACCTTGGTTTTACGACCTTAAAAAACCGAGTAATTATGGGGTCGATGCATACTGGTTTGGAGGATCGTTTTTATCATATCGATAAGCTGGCAGCCTATTTTGCAGAACGGGCTCGTGGTGGTGTCGGGCTGATGATTACAGGGGGTTATGCCCCGAATCGACGAGGGGAGTTGTTACCGCTTGGCTCAAGAATGGACAATAAAATAACAGCGCTACTTCATCGACGTGTTACCAGTGCTGTTCACCAGGAAGGTGGAAAAATATGTATGCAGCTATTACATGCTGGTCGTTATGGTTATACACCTTACAGTGTTTCAGCAAGTGCTAAAAAATCGCCTATTACCCCTTTTAAACCTAGTAAACTAAGTGGGCGACAAGTAGAAAACACCATAAAAGATTATGCTAATGCCGCCAAAATGGCGCAGTTCGCTAATTATGACGGCATTGAGATCATGGCGTCTGAAGGCTATTTAATAAACCAGTTTTTATGTGAACGTGTAAACAACCGAACGGATAAATGGGGCGGCAGTGTCGAGAACCGAATGCGGTTTTCGGTTGAAACTGTGCGACGTACGCGTGAGGCCGTCGGTGATAAATTTATTATTGTTTATCGTATGTCGTTATTGGATCTTGTTGATGGTGGCCAGAGCTGGGAAGAAATTGAGCTGTTAGCCAAAGCCGTAGAAGAGGCTGGCGCTAATATTATTAATACGGGTATTGGTTGGCATGAAGCTCGAATTCCAACCATCGTTACCTCCGTACCCCGTGCGGCTTTTTCTTTCGCAACTGCGAAACTAAAAAAAGTTGTCTCGATTCCTGTATGTGCAAGTAACCGTATTAACACACCTGAAGTCGCGGAAGAAATTTTATCAAATAGCGAAGCCGATATGATTTCAATGGCCAGACCATTTTTGGCTGATCCTTTCTTTGTCGCGAAAGCTGAAGTGGGTAAGAGCAATGAAATTAATACCTGCATCGCCTGTAATCAAGCGTGCTTGGATCATACCTTTCAATTGAAGCGAGCTTCTTGTTTAGTTAACCCTCGTGCTTGTCATGAAACGGAACTACGTTATCTGCCAACGTTAGACAAAAAACGAGTCGCTGTGATTGGTTCGGGACCAGCGGGTATGTCGTCCGCAACTGTATTGGCGGAACGAGGACATGACGTCACATTATTTGATGCTGCAGATAAGATAGGTGGTCAATTTAACATTGCGATGCAAGTACCTGGAAAGGAAGATTTTGCAGAAACCATGCGTTATTTTGGTGTGATGATTGAAAAATATGGAGTAAAAGTTCGTTTAAATACTAAAGCAACCGCCGCGTCTTTAATTGATGAAGGGTTTGATGAGGTGATTGTTGCCACGGGTATCACACCACGTACACCACCAATTCTTGGCGTAGAGCACAATAAAGTCATGAACTACCTTGATGTACTGCGTGATAAAAAGACTGTTGGTAAAAAAGTAGCGATTATTGGAGCGGGAGGAATTGGTTTTGATGTCGGTGAGTTTTTAGTTCATAAGCATGCTAAATCACCGAAAGCCGAAAAAGAGCAGTGGTATAAAGAATGGGGCGTTGACACCGCATTAGAGCATCGTTCAGGCTTGGTGGATGCGCAGGTGTTGCCTGCTGAGCGGGATGTTTACTTGCTTCAACGTAAAGAGAGTTCGGTGGGTAAAAACCTAGGGAAGACTTCGGGTTGGGTTCATCGAGCGACATTGAAACATAAAAATGTCACCATGATTGCGGGGTGTCAGTATGATTTAATTGATGATCAGGGCTTACATATAAAGGTAAATGGACAAAAACGTATTCTGGATGTCGATCATGTCATCATGTGTGCCGGGCAGGAGTCGAATAGAACCTTAGCTGATGAGTTAATTGCCTTAGGGGCTGAAAAGCAAGGCATGAAAGTTCATGTGGTGGGAGGTGCTGACCTAGCTGCAGAACTCGATGCAAAGCGCGCGATCAATCAAGGCTCTCGCCTTGCGGCAAGTATCTAAAATTAGAAATTAATAAACGCTAGAAGCAGCTTGTACAGAGCTTAGGCTGCTTCAGCCACCCAGTCGATAAAGTCTCCTTGATTCATTGGTTTTGCAAACAAGTAACCCTGAAAGCCTTTTACCTTCTTCGTTTTCATTATTTCTAACTGAGATACTTCTTCTATACCTTCGGCAATGACGTCAAAATTAAGATGCTTAGACAATGAAACAACGGTATCAATAACACCCTGAGTGCTGGGCTCATTTGTGAGTGTTTCAATAAAACATCGGTCTATTTTAACTTCGTTCACGGGGAGTCTGTTTAAATAGGCTAATGAAGAATAGCCTGTTCCAAAGTCATCTATTGATATTTTGAATCCAAGCTTTTGTAAGCGGTTTAAAATATGAATGGTTCGCTCCATGTCATCAATTAGCATACCTTCGGTAATTTCTAGCATAAGCCTGTTCGGTGAAACTTTATGTAAGTTGAGTGTTTCCATAAGTGTGTCAGGCAGTGAGTTAGACTTTAATTGACTAGGGCATATATTGATGGAAATTCTGAAATTTTCAGTGAGTTTTTGGTTCTGTTCTAAAAGCTTCAAGGTCTTGCAGGTATGTGTTAAAACAATTTTTTGCATACGATGAATAACCCCCATTCGCTCTGCAATATTTATAAAATCAGCCGGAAATACCAAACCTTTGCTAGGGTGTTGCCAGCGTATGAGGGCTTCAGCCGAGAGTAACTTACCTTGTTCGTCTAACTGAGGTTGGTAAAATGCACTGAAATCCATATTATCCAATGCGGTATTGATTTCATTTTCTATGCTTAATCTTAAATCTATTGATTGTTGAAGCGCCGCGTTGTGGAAGCAAATATCAAGATGAAGGTCTTTTTTTGCTGCGTACATGGCTGCATCGGCGTGTTTGAGTATTTCAATGGCATCTTCATCCGCATGATTAATGAGTGAAACACCAATGCTAGCACTAATTTTATAACGACCACCTGAAAGCTCAAAATGACGCTCTAGGCCATTTAATATTCTATTGGAAAGGTTGATCGCTTCTGATTTTATTTCATCTTCTGAATCTTTCAATCCCTCAATTAATACAACAAACTCATCACCACCAATGCGTGCAATCGTGTCTATTTCTCTTATTGAATCTTGTAATCTGTGGGATACAGAAACAAGTAGTTCATCGCCCACATAATGTCCTAAAGAATCATTAATACGCTTAAAACCATTTAAATCAATATAGATTAATGCGCCAAACTGGTGATCTCTTTGTATCCGCTGAATAACTTTCTGAGTTCGATCCATTAATAAGCGTCTATTTGGTAAACCTGTTAAAACATCATAAAAAGCGAGTTGTTGGATTTGTTTATGTGCTTGCCATTTTTGAATGGCAATGCCGGTTAAATGTGTGAAATATTGAATGAGTTCAAGGTGATAAGGTTCGGGTGTATGTATTTGGGAATAATAAATAGCAAAAGTGCCTAGCACATTACCTTGAGGAGAAAGTACCGGCGTAGACCAGCATGATTTAAGCTGGTGCTCGATGGCAAGCTCATAAAATTTTTGCCATAAAGAGTCATTTTCAATGTCACTAACAATGACTTGTTTACCTGTAAATGCGGCGGTGCCACATGAGCCTACACCTTCCCCAATTTGGACCCCATTTATTTGTTCACAATAGGCTTTAGGTAAGTGTGGTGCGGCACCATGAAATAACTTATCTCCTTCTAAAATTAAGATCGATGCTTTGGCAGTAGGGTTATCTAATATTGTTTCTACATGAAGCGCTATATCTTCTAAACAGGATTTTAAGTCAGTTTCCAATGCAATTTTACTAATAATTTCTGTTTGATGGACGAGCAAAACTTTGAGTTGTTCCATCTTCATAATTGGACTGCCTTAATAGATCATAAAGTGAGCAATACACAGTCAAGTATTGAGCTAATTTGTAACTTTAGCAAAATATTAGTGTCCATTATTCAAAATGAATCTATTAACTGTGTTCATGGATTTTAAAGTGAATAAAAGGTATTGCTCGAGAATGTTGGAATGAAACTGAGTTGATAAAACTTAATTAGTTGACTATAAATAAGTGTTAATAGCTTATTTGATTATTAATTATTTGACGTTCATTTATACCATTTCTTACTGGCTTGTCGATGAACTGTTTCTGTATAAATATACGTTCGATTTTTTTCTTATGGATAAGTAAAAATATAGGTAAGAATAATGGTTGATAGTATTGGTGATAAATTATTATGGTTATCCTTTTTTATACGCATAAAGCGTAGTCTTTTTCTTGTTTCTATTTTATTACTAATCTCATTAAATACTGTCACATCAATCTCTGCGGCACCTAAGGTGGATGATCCGCAGATAGAAAAGTGGGTTGAGAAATTTCAACCTTCTTCGTTGTCAAAATCAGACATGCGTAAAGAGCTTGCTTGGTTTAAATCAGTAAGCGAGCCATTTCGTGGCAAAAAAATTAAATCAGTTGCTGAGGATATTAAAACTCATTATTGGGAAAGCGAAACGCTTGCTCAGGCTTTTTTTGACATTACAGGGATACGCGTTGAGCATGAGGTGATTGGCGAAGGCGCGGTTGTTGAAGCCATACTTGAACAAATGAATTCAGGGAAAAATATCTATGATATTTATGTGAATGATGCCGATATGATTGGTACTCATTTGCGTGTAAATGGCGTAGTTAACCTAAGCCAATATATGGCAGGTAAGGGTAAAAATTATACTAACCCATACTTAGATTTACCTGATTTTTTAAATCTTGAATTTGGGCAAGACTACGAAGGTAATCAACTACAACTGCCAGATCAACAATTTGCAAACCTATATTGGTTTCGTCATGACTGGTTTGTTCGACCCGATATTAAAGCAAAATTTCGTACTTTTACTGAAAATAAGTACGGCATATCAGCTGCTTATGATTTAGGCGTTCCTATTAACTGGGCTGCTTATGAAGACATTGCATCGTTTTTTACCAGTACACTGATTGATGGTAAGAAGGTTTATGGACATATGGATTATGGTAAAAAATCTCCTTCACTGGGTTGGCGCTTTACGGACTCTTGGTTGTCGATTGCGGGAGTAGGGGATAAAGGTTTACCGAATGGACGTCCGGTAGATGAGTGGGGGATTCGAGTCGAAAATAAAGTTCCGGTTGGCGCTTCTGTTGCTCGAGGTGGTGCGACAAATGGTCCAGCAGCTGTTTATGCCTTAAGTAAATATATTGAGTGGCTTAATCGATATGCACCCCCTGAGGCCAAAAAATGGCGCTGGGTGGACTCTGGGCCTCAGGCGGCTAGAGGAGATATTGCGCAGCACATTTTTCAGTATGTTACTTGGCTGTCGCATGATGACTTTACACGTAAAGGTAGCCCAATGTTGGATGCAAAGGGAAAGCCTGTCTGGCGTGTTGCACCAACCCCTCATGGCCGCTATTGGGAGGAAGGTATGAAGGTTGGCTATCAAGATGCAGGTAGTTGGACGATTCCAAAAAATGTTAAAGGTCAAAAGCGTGCAGCAGCTTGGCTATGGGCACAGTTTTGTGTTTCAAAATCAGTAACATTAAAGAAGTTTCTGGTAGGAGGGACACCTATTCGAAAGTCTACGATTAATTCTGATTTTGTACAGCAACGCAAAGATGATTGGGGGGGGATGATTGATTTTTATGCCTCGCCTGATGAAAGTAAGTGGACGGATAGTGGTTTGAATGTACCGCATTACCCCATACTTTCAAGAATTTGGTGGCCAAACTTGACGCGTGCTATCAAAGGTGAAATAACGCCTCAAAGGGCGATGGATGAAATAGCGTTTGAGCAAGATCGGTTGATGGCGCGAATGAAGTTAGCGAAGTATTCACCTAAATTAAATAAACCACGAGAAAGAGCATTTTGGTTGAACAAGGAGGGGTCACCCAAAGCAAGAAGAGAACGCGATTTACCAAAAACAATGCCATATGAAGACCTAATTAAGCGTTGGGAAAATTGAGGGCTGTTTGTGTTAGTTACGCATTGAGAAAGGTATAAATAGAGATGTACGCATGAATGAAACCATTCAGAAATTAGGTATTAGTCGGCAAGTAATATTGATTGTATTGCTGGTTATTGTCTTAATTACTGGCGGGATGTCAGTGATGGTTTCAGTGAGTAGCTTTAATAATCTCGCATCGATCACATTAAATGAACTAGATAGGATGTCTAAAATTTTCGCTAGCCAGCTGCAGGCTCTACAGCAAAATGCAGTAAAAAGTGTGAAGGACATTGAAAGCCACACTTTATTACTAGAGCAGCTTGAGCAAATAACCAATCTAGGACCTTATTATTACAGCGATGTCTCTTTATTAGGTGCTGACATCGAAGAGTCAGATAAAATCTATGCACTTGAAGCACAAATCAAAATAATACAGGCGCTGAAGCCTTTGCAAACGGCGCATCAGGTATCTTCAATTAGCTTGTATTCATTATCCCCCTTTAACTTAATCTCAAATGCTAAGCCTGTCTTGAATGTGAGGATGGACTTAGAAGGTATTTGGTTGGGGTCTTTTTATAAAAAAGGGGGGGTTCAGAACCGTGATTACTATTATAGTCGACATGAAAGGTTTAGATTTCCTGAATCTGATTTGTTTAATGTTAGCGCTGTTTATCAGTTGTCGGTTCAGGAGTTCTATAAGCGTATTCAATTAAATAAAACAGACCCAATAGGTTTTGATGATGTATTAACGAGTACTTCTATGAGTAAACTAACGGAGTCAAATTTGATGACTTCAACGTTTCTGATTCAAGATGGAGTGCCAACAATTAGGACGCAAGCAGTCGTCAATGTATCTGTATCAAACCCAGATACTTGGGAGGCTGAGAAAACTGAAGCCATTTTGATTGTATTGGAACAAAATATCGACAAACCCCAGTTAAAAGAGATTAAGCATCAATTAGGGGTAGATGTTGGCTTAGCCAAAGGGGATAAAATTTTATTAAGCAGTTTGTCGTTTGAAGATACTTTTAGCGCGCTTAATCTCGACAAAACGGTCACGGGAAGTTCACAATCTTTTTATTACGCCTTTCAAAATGTTGTATTTAGTGAAAATGAGCAAGCTGAAATTAAAGCGATTGTGTTAAGTCCAATTTCAATATTGGCAAAATTAACACAAAGCTTATTTTCTCAAATGGCGCTGCTCGCAACCATAGCGATTATTATTGCGAGTATATTAATTTATTGGGCTGTTAGGCGCTTGGTTAACCTGCCTTTAAGTCAATTGATGACTGGGGTGGAAAAAATATCAGCAGGAGAACTAGATCATCAAGTTAAAGTACTTTCTAAGAATGAATTTGGCCAATTAGCGTATGCTTTCAATAATATGTCGTCGGAGCTTGATAAGAAAACCAGCCAGTTACAAAGTTATGCCGCGAGTCTAGAGGCGAGTAATGTTGAGTTGAAGCGTTATCAAACAACACTTGAAGATATGGTGGAGCAGCGTACAAGCACATTGAAATCGGCGCAAAAGCAATTGATTGAGTCGGAGAAAATGGCTTCACTTGGAGAGTTAGTTGCGGGGGTTGCCCATGAAATTAATACGCCTGTTGGCGTGGGAGTAACGGCGGCTTCTTTCTTGAAAGATGAAACGAAAAATATAAATAAAAAGTATTTATCAAATTCAATGACCAAGGACGATTTTGATGATTACTTAGAATGCAGTTTGCAAACAACCGATATGATATTTGCAAATTTGCAGCGGGCAACAGAGTTGGTGAAAAGTTTTAAGCAAGTTGCTGTTGATCAGACAGTAGAAGAGCATCGCTTGTTTTCAGTGATCAGTTATATTGAGGAGGTGTTACTAACGCTTCACCCAAGGATAAAAAAGACACATCATTCTATTGAGGTGAGTGGTGAAAGAGATATTGAAATTGATAGCTATCCGGGCTCTTTTTCACAGATTGTGACGAACTTGATTATGAACTCTATCATCCATGCCTTTGATGAGGAGGCTACGGGTCATATTTTTATTCATATTGAAAGAAGCGATGAACAGGTCATTCTTACTTATTCTGACGATGGTATTGGTGTTGATAAAGAAAATTTAGCAAAAATATTTGACCCGTTTTTTACAACTAAACGTGGCTATGGTGGAACAGGTTTGGGAATGCATATTGTTTATAATTTGGTCACTCAGCAGTTAAAGGGGGTCATTAAATGTGAAAGTCACGTAGGGGAAGGCGTTAAATTTACAATCAGTATTCCCATTCTAATTTCTGATGCCGAAAAGTAGTGTTGTATATAAAATGTGCTATATTTAATTTAAAACTGAGGTGATAGCTGATGCATAAAAGCAGTGGGTTATTTGCAGAAAGTTCCGGGCGCGAGCCTGATAAAAAGCCGCATGTTGTGGGCCAGCCTTGGAACGTTTTGATTGTTGATGATGAAGAACAAGTCCACAGTATTACGAAGCTTGTGCTTGATCGCTACTTATTTGAAGGTAAGAAGTTACACTTTCTACATGCGTATTCAGCGAAAGAAGCGCGTGAGATCTTGTCTACACACGATGATATAGCACTTGTTTTACTTGACGTGGTGATGGAGTCTGACCAAGCAGGTTTATTACTGGCTAAATATATCCGTCAAGAGCTTAAAAATAAATTTACGCGTATTGTTTTACGAACAGGGCAGCCTGGTCAAGCGCCGGAAGAAAGTGTAATCGCTGACTACGACATCAATGATTATAAGGATAAAACAGAGCTAACCGCGACTAAGTTGAAAACCTTAATGTACTCTACGTTAAGGTCTTATCGTGACATCGTCGCATTAGAAGAAAATCGTAAAGGCTTAGAGATGATTATTGACTCCTCAGCCAAAATTTTTGAAAAGCAATCACTACAAAAATTTACCTCCGCAGTACTTGTACAATTAATCGCATTGCTTGGCTTGAATAAAGACTCCGCTTATATGCAGCCCATATCTGGTTTTGCTGTCGAAAATTGCAATAATGATTACCGAATACTATCTGCTACCGGAAAATATGAAAAGTTTGTCGATCATAATGTTCGAAATAATCTTCCAGAAGAAATTTGTGAAAAACTCGATGAAGCGCATCGACAAAAAGAAAACTTTTATTGCAACGAGTACTATATTTTTTATTTCATGACGGGGCTGGGAAAAGAAAATTTATTATATATTTCGCATACTCAATTTAGACCTTTAGAGGACGTTGATAAAAAATTATTGGAAGTTTTTTCCAGTAATGCGGGGATCGCATTTGAGAATGCGTATTTGAAAGAGGAGCGAGAAGCCACACAAGAAGAAATCGTATACCTCTTGGGCGATGCCGTTGAAACACGTTCGCCAGAAACTGGTAATCATGTGAAGCGGGTGGCTGAAATATCTAAACTACTCGCGTTAGCCATGGGGGTGAATGAGAAGAAAGCCGCTCGAATCAAATCTGCTTCGCCTTTACATGATCTAGGTAAAATTGCTATTCCTGATGCAATTCTAAATAAAAAAGGCAAACTTACGCCCGATGAGTGGGAAATTATGAAAACCCATGCTGTCGTGGGCTATAAAATGCTGAATGAATCTAAGCATGAGACGCTTCAGTATGCTGCCATTATTGCTCATGAGCATCATGAGCGTTGGGATGGAAACGGTTATCCGAGACAGTTAGCTGGTAAACAGATTCATCTATTTGGACGTATTGCAGCGGTAGCGGATGTGTTTGACGCCTTAAATGCTGTTCGCTGTTATAAGCCTGCTTGGCCGATGGAGAAAATAGAAGCCTATTTTATCGAGGAGTCGGGCAAGCAATTCGACCCAGAAATAGTGACTGTGATGTTTGAGAATATTGTTGAAATAAAGAGTATATGTGAGCGACTAACGGATGCTTAATCACCTCTACTAGGTTCTATATCATGGCAAATACTCCTATCGAGTCGTTATTTGTTGATGCTGAGCCTTCCTTAAAACCGGAAGATGCTAAGAGTGTGCCTGCAAGTCTTCCATGGACTGTTTTGATTGTTGATGACAATAAAGAGATCCATGACCTTACTCGTCTTGTGCTTCAAGGGTTTAAATTCGAAGGACGCTCCATTGCTTTGTTAAGTGCTTATTCAGGGCAAGAATCACTACAACTATTACAACAAATGAATGATATCGCGTTGGTCCTGCTCGATGTTGTGATGGAAAATGATCATGCCGGGTTAGATGTTGCGCGGGCCATTAGGAATGATATTGGAAACACGTATGTTCGTATTATTTTACGAACAGGGCAGCCAGGCACGGCACCTGAAGAACAAGTTGTAATTAATTACGACATTAATGACTATAAAGATAAAGCTGACCTAACCGCGTCTAAACTTAAAACGATGGTGGTGACTGCGCTGCGTGGGTATAGAGATTTACGAAGTCTAGAATTTAATCGCCTTAGCTTAATGAAAGTATCAAAAATTTCAGCAGGGTTATTTAATTATCAATCTCAAGATAAATTTTGTTTAGATATTATTGCGCGCTTATCGGTGTTGTGGCCGCTCGATACGGTTGAAACTGTGAGTGAGTCAGTACCAAACTCGCTTGAAATACGCGAGTGTAACGGGGAGCTTCGTGTCAGCTTTGGAATGGGTGAGTATGCCAATTCTGCAAATAAAGGCGTATCAGAAGTTGTTTCAGTTGTATTGCAGGCACAAATTCAAGAGGCCTTCAGTCAGCAGAAGTCTTTGTTCTTGCCTGATCACAGCATTTTATACATAGCATCTTCCACACGTTCGTATTGCTTTGTTATTTATCTAGAAGGAAAAACTATTCAAGATGAAAGGGATAAGGAGCTAATTAATGTGTTGTGCTCCAATATCTCGACGGCCTATGACAACGTGATTTTGGTGTCTAGTTTAGATAAGTTGAATTCATCGCTTGAGGCTAAAGTTCTGAAACGTACAGCAGAATTGGAAAAATCAAAAGAAATTGCAGAATCCTCAACACATGCGAAAAGTTTATTTCTAGCAAATATGTCTCACGAGATCAGAACTCCGCTTAATGCCATTTTGGGTTTTTCTCAATTGCTGCTCATCAATCATGACTTCTCGAAAGATCAGTTCGAGATGCTACAAGCGATTGAGCATGCAGGAAACCATTTGTTGGATGTGATTAATGATGTTTTGGATTTATCTAAAATCGAAGCAGGTGCGATGGAGTTAGAAACGTGTGATTTTAATTTGTCTGAGTTAATTGATGATCTGTCTGTTATGTTTCGAATGAGGTGTGAACAAAAAGGGTTGAAGTGGTCCTTGGAAAAAACAATACCTGTCGGTTTAACTGTACAAGGTGATCAGGTTAAATTGAGGCAAATACTAATTAATTTGTTAGGGAATGCCGTTAAATTTACTGATTTAGGAGTGGTTTCATTACGCGTAATGCAAGAAGGAAAGTTTAGGTATATTTTTGAGATTGAGGATACGGGGCCAGGGATTGAGCTTAAAGATCAGAATGAAATCTATAATGCTTTCCATCAGACCAGAACCGCAATACACACGACAGGGACGGGGCTGGGGCTTGCTATTACAAAGCGGCAAGTAGAATTAATGGGCGGGCAGTTGAGTTTGGAATCAGAGCTATTAAAAGGTAGTTGCTTTTCTTTCTGGCTGGACTTTTTTTCAAGCTCTGAAGTGGTTGATACCAAAAATATAAGTGATAAAAAAATAAAGTGCTTAAAATCAGGTACTCGGCTATCTGCATTGGTGGTTGATGATGTGCCTGATAACAGACTAATACTCAATTCGTTGTTAAATGAGATCGGTATAGATGTGATTGATGCAACCAATGGCCAAGAGGCTTTGGAACTTTTACGTCGACATTGGGTTGATGTGGTTTTTATGGATATTCGTATGCCAGTAATGAATGGTGACGAAGCTGTGAAAAAAATTCGGCAAGAATTTGAAGGAAAAAGTATTGTTTGTGTCGCGATCTCTGCCTATAGCATGGCGCATGAAATAGAGTATTACCTAGAAGAAGGGTTTGATTTTTTTATTCCTAAACCTTTTAAATTTTCTGAAATATATGGGGTTCTTGAGCACTTGTGTTCTGTAGAGTTTGAATATGAAAGTGTACTATCAAAGGGTGTAGATGAGCAGGGCGTTGTGCCTACATTAGACTACTCAAATATTGTGCTTTCTGAAGAACTTTACACTGATCTAATGGCCTCAGCTCAGCTGAATCAAGCGACTAAAATACGTCAATTATTAGATCAACTTGAAACTATTCCAAACGGCGGTGCAGGGCTTTCAGCGCAGTTCAATGCATTGCTTTCAAACTATGATACGGCTGGCATCGTGAGTGTTTTGAAAGATATAAGAGCGATAAGGCGGATTGAAGAGTAAGGAGCGGATAATGGCACGAGAACCTATTTCTGTAAAAGGGTCAAAGATTTTAGTTGTAGACGATACGCCTGCAAACCTAGACTTGCTTAGTCAAATACTAGAGCTTGAAGGGTATAGCGTGTCGTTTGCTACAAATGGTAAGCAAGCGCTTGAGTTAGCTTCGATTAATACGCCCGACCTTATATTGCTTGATATTATGATGCCAGAAATGGATGGCATTGAAACGTGCAGACGGCTGAAATCATTAGCAAGTGTAAAGGAGATACCTGTTATTTTTATTACTGCGAAAACGGATAGGAAGGATGTTGCAGAGGGTTTTATGATCGGGGGGGTGGATTATATTTGTAAGCCCGTCCAGCAGGAAGAGGTCTGTGCGCGAGTTGAGTGTCATTTAAAATTACAAGCGCTGGTAAAAGCACGTGACGACTTAATTACTCAGCTTTGTGAGTACACTAAAAAAATTGAAATAAAAGTAGAAGAACAAAATAAACAGCTTCAGCAAAATGAAAAGCTTGCAGCAATTGGCGCTATGGTCGGGGAGTTTACGCATGAGATCAGTACGCCTGTGGGTATTGCGATTACAGCGTTGAGTCATAATATTGATGCTTTGAATACGGTTAAAACCCAATATGATGAAGATGCTTTGGGGGAAGAAGAGTTCGCTTATTTTCTAGATAACAGTCTAGAAACCTCAGATATCGCGAGCAGAAACCTTAAACGAATGATTGCGCTTGTTAAAAGCTTTAAAAGTACCACGGTTAATCAATGCCATGATGTCTGCCGGCCATTTTATTTGGAAGAATGTTTATCTGATGTAGTTGCAAGCCTGCAACCGCGTTTAAAACATAGTCCGCACAGCTTACAGTTAGAGTGTAAGGGAGACGTTCTTATTAACAGTTATCCCGGAACTTTCGCCCAAATTGTGATTAACTTTGTGAATAACAGTCTTTTGCATGCATTTAAATCTAGTGACAAGGGGTTAATGACGCTCTTGGCAGAGACTGTAGGTGAGAATTTAGTGTTAAGTTTTAGTGATAACGGCTGCGGTATTTCTGTGGACTTGCAGGAAAAAATATTTGAGAAGTTTTATACCACTAAACTTGGTCAAGAGGGCAGCGGCTTAGGTTTGCATATCGTACGTTCGTTGGTTCAGGAAAAACTTCACGGCACGGTAGCTTGTCATACCAAAGACGGTGGGGGGAGCGTGTTTGAAATTACGTTGCCATTAAATGCGCTTAAATGAATTATTTATATTTTTTAGGGTATTAGCGCATAAATCAATGCTAGCATCCTAGTTATAACATAATGCTGATGAAACGAGGTGTAATATTAAGTTGGTACTTGCTCAATGAGGTTAGATAAATTTATTACTGCGTGCACCGATTTTTCACGTTCACAAGCAAAAAAAATAATAAGTAAGGAGGGCGTTTCGGTCGGCGGTGTTTTCATTAAAGATCCATCTTGTAAAATATCAGATCAAGATGAGGTGTATTTGTTAGGGCGACGAATTTTGTTGCAAGGCGCTCGTTATATTATGCTGCATAAGCCACCTGAAACAGTCTGTACTTCGATTAATGATGATTCTCGCTCAGTGATGGGCTTATTGGATACCGATAAGCTAGAGAACCTTCACATTGCTGGTCGATTAGATATTGATACCACTGGCTTGGTCCTAATCACCGACGATGGGGCATGGTCGCATCGAATTACATCACCTAAAAAGAAGTGTGGTAAACGTTATCGAGTGGGCTTAGCTGATGCTGTTCAAGACGGAGCAGTGGCACTTTTCAAACAGGGGGTTCAGTTAAAAGATGAGGCGCAGCTTACTCGCCCAGCTGAATTAGAAATTCTTTCATCAAATGAAGTGCTACTAACGATTCACGAAGGTAAATACCATCAAGTGAAGCGTATGTTTGCAGCCTTGAGTAATCGGGTTATATCACTCCATCGCGAGCAAGTTGGCTCAATTGAGTTAGATGAAACCTTAGAGGAAGGGGCGTGGCGTTATTTGACGGAGTCTGAAATAGATTCAGTGTCTTAAGGTCTGAAAGACCGCTAAGTAGGCACAAAATTTTCTATAGGGTGTGCTTGCGCACCAATGCCCTTGATTGGAAGATAATAAGAGATTTTATATTGAAAACGCTGCGCAAGCACACCCTATAAACAGTCACAAAATAGCTACTTTTGGCACTAAGTCACCGCACAAATATACCCAAATTCTAAGATGCCTTATCTAATACCTTTGGGATAAGTGCATCGTGTAGCTCATCTAAAGACTCATGAAGATATTGAATAAACTCTGGGCCGTGAGGCGCCATGTCGGCCGTGCTGGTCATGCCGATGGTGAGTGTATTCATATAACTGGTCACGACTAATGTTAAACCCATGCCATCAACAATAGGAGCGCTGCCTTCTAATGAGGTGAGTTTGGCACCATCCAAATACATCTGGCATCTAGGTCCAGGCACATTCGTAATAATGACGTTAAAGATAGGGTTTAAGTTATTGGCGACGCGAAGACGAGTATAGGCTTTTGTGACCCAAGAAGTTGACCAAGAAGGCAAATGATTGATGATGCGCTCAACAGCCACTTCTTTATTGTATTTTTTCGCCATTAAAGCGTTTTGATGAACGGTTGCTAGTCGTTTTAGTGGCGATTCGATATCTGTTGCGAGCGAAACCAGCATAGGGGATATTAAATTACCGCCGTTTTCACCATTTTCAGGCCTTTTTGAGACTGGAACCATGGCAGAGATAGGTGATTCTGGTAGCTTGTTTTTACTGAGTAAGTGCTTTCTAAGTGCGCTAGCACAAACCGTTAAAACCACGTCGTTTATTGTGCAGCCAGGATAAGCATTTTTAATATCCTTGATCGCTGTTAATGATAAGTGAGCACTATTTAAAGCATGTGACGAAGTCACTGTATGATTGAATGGCGTTGAGGGTGCGGTGAAAAAATTTGGCGGACGCTGCTGACGATCTAAAAGACGAAGTAACTGAGAGTTTGAAACTGATTGGCTTAAACGCTTAGTTAGTGACGTTAGTTCGCTTGGTGAGCGATAAATTGAGTGTAGTTTATTGCTTGCCATTTTAATCTTTGAAAACTTTTTCGGCACCCAAGTGTCGTCAATTTGTAGGCTTTGATCAGGGCTGTCACTGAGTAGGCCGCTAAGTATTTTTTCAGCTGACTTTCCGTCTGCAGCCGCATGATGAATTTTTAGGAGAACAGAGAATCCGTCATCTGACCTTTCGCTATCTTGAATAAAAAGCATTTCCCATAAAGGTCTAGATGGAGTGAGTGTTTCACTAAAAAAAGTATTAATGAGATCGGCTCTTTGAGCAGAAATATCTTTACCAAATAACTTAAGTTGTGTGAGATGGTTGTTGATGTCGAAATTCATATCATCTACCCAATAAGGGCGATCTAGATCTAATGGAACCGCTTTAAGTTTTCGTCGAAATACAGAAGAAATAGACAGTCGAGATTCAATGTAACCCTTAAAACGTTCAAATGTCATGATACCGTTTTCAGGCTTGGAGAACGTTAAGACGCAGCCAATGTGCATCGGCGTGCGAGAAGACTCCAAATATAAAAATGATGCATCTAGGTTGGTGAGTTGTTGCATTTTAAATCTCCTGAAAGTGAAAAGTGTCCATAAGCTGATAAAGGGATTATTATACATTTAGGTACGGCTGTACACTGTAAGTTGTTGTTTAAGTTTAAGTGTTTATGGTATTGGTGTTTAAGTGATTGAAATTAATAATTTAAATTTATTTTTATGCTGTGTTTGTTTGTATTGTTATAATTTAGGTTTTGTTTGTTTTTTTGGTTTTTGCCTTTAAAACTGGCCTAAAGAATTGCGTTCAAAATAAAAAATGGTTATTCCTCTTTTAATGAGTGGTCGGCTTTGCTAGAATGCGCGCACTTTCTGATAAACACTCGTTTTTCAGCTAGTTATGGTGGCTTTCATTGGTTCCCACGCAATAATAAACTGTCAACCTGGTCAGGCCCGGAAGGGAGCAGCCACAGCGGTGGATTTATGTGCCGAGGTGTAGCTGATGAAAGTCATCACCTATCTCATTTTTTTGTCGTTTTTACCATGATTTTTCATAAATTACCTATTTAGCCTTCTTAGATTATTGAACAATTTCAATGTTGATTTCTCGTTAGATTGGGTTATCTGCAGGGATGAGTTGCTTGTTCGCGCGTAAAATATTTATAAATTAATCAGTTATAAAGAATAAACACTGTCTTAACGATTTCCTTAGAAGGGAGTTGTTTAGTGACAGTAATTGATACTGGTACTACTTTCGAGAGTTCAGGTGTACTGCTTCATCCAGGTTGTTCTATTCACTTGGAAACTCGAAATCAACTTGTAGCAAACCTCAATTTAGACATGACAGGAAGAGATTTTTATATCCTTTCATGTTTAATGAAAAATGTTGGACATAGTGGCTTAAGTGATAAAGGCGTATTTAAATGCTCTTTTTGGGAAGTATTTAAAAGAGCTCTATGTCTAGAGAAAACCACCTTACTAATCAATTATTTATTTTCTAGTTGTAAGCCCAAGTGATTTTATTTTTAAGTAGTTGAAAGGGTTTTGAAGGTGTTACAAATAATTAGGGGTTCTATTGATAAAAATCTTTCAATCGAGTCTTTAGCTTATTCAATTAATATTTCAGTGCGTGCGCTAGATCCTCATTGAAAGCTCAGAAGCTCTAGTATGACGTAAGAATAGCCACTGTTTTGTGCTTCTTGATATTGGGTCAATGTATTTAGCCGAATTAATATTTTCAGTTTAAATAATGTTAATTCATAGACTTTTTTTCGCTGAAAGCTTATTGAGGAGGGGAGTCAGTAAATAAAAGGCTATCTAAGGATGTTTTTAAGTGCTTTTACCTGTGTCCTTTAGAAATTTAGTCTATATTTTAGGCTAAAAGAATAACATTAAGGATTTCAGGGTATGGAGCTGGATATAAGACAAACCATCATATTGGCTATTTTAGTACTTTTCTTGGGGAAATTACTGACGAAAAAAGTCAACTTCCTTCGAGAATACAATATTCCCGAACCTGTAAGTGGTGGGCTTGTCGCCTCATTTGTCTTTTTGTTTATCTACTTGTCTTTTGGTGTGGCAGTCGAATTTGACCTGAGTGCCCGCGACACCATGCTTATTATTTTCTTCACCACAGTAGGGCTTTCTGCACGGTTTTCAGACTTGCTTTCGGGCGGTAAGCCCTTGGTCATATTACTCATCTTAGCTGTCGGCTATTTATTTCTACAAAATTTTGTGGGTATTGGTGTCGCTTCTTTAACAGGGTTGCCTGAGGCTGTCGGTCTGGTAAGCGGGTCAGTTTCGCTTAGTGGTGGACACGGAACGACTATTGCGTGGGGGCCTATTTTTGCCGAAAAGTTTGGTATAGAAAATGCGATGGAAATCGGTATTGCTTGTGCAACCTTTGGTTTGGTTTTAGGCGGTTGTATTGGTGGTCCGCTCGCCAATTGGCTTATTACCCGTTATGGATTAAGTTCGACAGAAGATGTTCCTCTAACTGTCGGTAAAGAGCATGATAAGATTGAAAAGGTAGACTACGATGGCATGCTGCATTCCTTTCTGGCTATTTGTTTGGCGATAGGGGGCGGTATTCACCTGAATAAACTATTCGCAATGATAGAAATTCAACTTCCTGATTTTGTACCTTGTTTATTGGCCGGTATTATTCTGACCAATATTATTCCCTATGCTGCCCCAAAATGGCGTTGGCCCTCCAATACTCCAAGTCTTGCTCTCATAGCTGATTTTTGTCTGGGGTTGTTCTTAGCTCAATCGCTTATGAGTCTTCAGTTGTGGTCTTTAGCCGACCTAGCTGGCCCTATCCTATTGTTGCTACTTGCTCAGGTTGTGGTGGTGGTCTTATTTACAAGTTTGATTGTTTTTAGGTTGATGGGCAGCAACTATGATGCCGCGGTTATGTCAGCAGGCTACGCCGGTTTAGCTTTAGGGGCAACACCAACCGCTATTGCCAATATGACGGCGGTCACTCAAAAGTTTGGTGCCTCGACTCGAGCGTTCATTGTCGTACCACTCGTTGGTGCATTCTTTATTGATATTGCGAATGCAATAATAATTCAAACGTTAATTACATGGGTGGACTAATACAAAGAAAAGCTAGAAGCTTAGACCCCATAAGTTGTAAGTAACTCCAAGGCGATTTATCAGGCGTCATTCCAAAATACGATATTCGTTTTGCGCTTTCGCCAGAGATGCCAGAGAAAATTAAACGTTACATTGTTGGTCAATGTGATCAGTTAAAGCGTAGCGGTGAGTTTGAGAAAATAATTAACCATTACCTAAACTAGTACTAGTGTTAATGAAGTTCCGAACTTGGTTAGGAGTTAATGGGTTTGTTAAAACTGGTAATGTATTTCATAAAAAGACAATAGCGATAATTGAGAATGAATATCATTTACATTTAAAGGTTTGTCAACCATACTAATTTAGCATTCAATTTTTGATATAAAAATTGTAAGTTAACTGGATGAGGTGATAAATGAATAGGGGATTAGATAAATATTGGATAATAATTTGTTCACTAAGTTTGGCATTCAGTGCCTATTTATTCGTGAGCTTTACGTATACCGTTTAACTATGAATATGTCTTGAACCAAGAAATCAAGCCTTATTTGAGAGGTTGTGATTAGTAAGGGTTGTAAATAAACTTGCTACTTGGTCATTATATAATTAATGAGCCAGCATCAATGATGCTGTCAGGTATATATTGAAGACTAGGATTAAAGTCATAACTCAAACTTTACGGTATATTGAAATCTCCTGTTTTAACGATCACTAAAACTTAACTAGATATGAGGTATCCTATGCCAAAATTCAACAAAGCTGCCACTTCGTTTGTAAATTGAAGCATTGAGTCTTAGGACTTCAATTTCAACAAATAATCACTTATGGCCAAATTTACCTGAAAGGAGAGAGTGTAAAATGATAAAGCTGCTTATGATTTTTGTTGTTATGCTGGTTGCATGGTCACTATTTAGAATGTTGAACAGAGAGGCAACGATAGAGGAAGCAAGAACAATTGGTCTTCAAAAAGCAAGCCAGCACATTCATCACCCTATCTTATTAGAAGACTACATAGCAGCTAAAAGAATTCCTAAAGAGGAAATGGTGTCTTTGATAGAGCAAGGGGAAATACCAGCCTATAGTTGGCGGCAATACACATTCATTGAGAACCGTGAATTAATCGTTGCTAAAAAATAAACGCATCAAGAATATCAAGCTAAACAACAGGTTACACTAAGCAAAGACAGGCTGCGATAAAAAGTCATCGCAGAGATGCTAGAAAATAGGGATACACTTGAGGAGCGAACTGATATATAACCTGGTTAAGGTTATATCATTATCAGATGAGTTAAAAAATACCTGTTTGGTGTGAATTCCACGTTTTTCAGGTGAGCTTATATCGCCAAGCGGGTTGGGTAAATATAACCGGTTAAGTGCCTGCTATAGAGCGCTAAACGGATTTAGTTCTCTTTCTTACTCTTGGCTTAGCAAACTGCTTTTGTAAATACGCTTCAAATTTAGTGGCTTGCTCAAGTCACGCTTTCGAACTGAGATTTAAACGCTGAAGAATCGGTGAGAAGTGTCCCATTGAGCTATAAAAGCGCTGAATGTACTGATTGAACAGCGCTAAATTAAACTTCATACGAATAATGGGTCGACGCGAGGGATACAGGCCAAAACTAGTAGCGGTATTCTCCTTTCTCTATATCTTGTTGTAGCTGTTGAGTAAGTGGAACGTATTCCTCTGTTTTGGGGAGCCATACATAAAGTGGGTCGGTATTTTTTAGAACATCAAACCCTTTTTCTTTGAGTGGCCCCTTAAGGTGTTTGAAGGTTCCGGTTAATTCCACACCTTCATTGATACTAAGAAAAACAGGTATTGAGAAATCCGACATATTGGTTCTCATTTGCTGTAGAAACAGAGCAAAATCGAACTCCTCTAGGGGGCGAGTAAGTCGGATTGAGGCCATGCCGGCACGACCATTGGTATTTGGTATTTCTACACCATATACGACGGCTTCAGTTACTGTATCAACTTCTTCAATAAGCATTTCTACTTCGGTGGTTGATACGTTCTCGCCTTTCCACCTGAAGGTGTCTCCTGTTCGGTCTACAAACTGAGCGTGCCGATAGCCCATATGCCGCATGATGTCTCCAGTGTTGAACCATTGGTCACCTTGTTCGAAAGCGTCTTTTAATATGCTGGATGCAGTTTTAGACGGGTCGGTGTAACCATGAAACGGGGCTTTTTCTGTGATATGTCCAATAAGTAAACCGGCTTCGCCTTTGCGTACCTTGGTCATGTACCCTACTGAATTACGAAAGGGGGTATCGGTTTCTCGGTCATACTTTACGATGGCATAAGGGAGTGGGCTCATGCCAACGGTTTTTTCGAAGTTTAATAGATTAGTAAAGGCGATATTTCCTTCGCTGGAGCCATAAAATTCCATCACGCGAGGAATGCCAAACCGTTTCTTAAACGTGGGCCAAATAGCGGGGCGCATACCGTTGCCTACCATGACACGTACTTGATTGTTGGTATCTTCTGGTGAAGCAGGCTGTTCAATCAGATAACGGCAAAGTTCGCCAACATAGGCAAAAGAGGTGGCCTTATTTTCTCGAATATCAGGCCAAAATCGCGAAACACTAAATTTTCTGGCCATTACTAAGCAGGCGCTTCCAGCAAGGGCAGTGCTCCAGCATACCCCTAAGGCTGTAGCATGGTAAAAAGGGAGTGGCACATAGAGTCGGTCAGTCTTCTTTAAGCGTACTGTAATATAGCCAAAGGTGCCGTAAAGCTTCATGAAGCGGCCATGATTAAATATGACTGCCTTAGGTAATCCTGTGGTGCCTGAGGTGTAAATATAAAAGCAGGGGTCCTCTGAAAAAATCTGCTGAGTTTGCTTTGGATTATGTTGGTGTTGGTTTTGTATCTCACTGGCAATATTCGTCCAAACAGCCGGACATGTGCCGGTATTTACTAGGGTATTGAGGTCAGCAAAGTACAAGTGCTTATCATCGGGAAGATTAGTGTTGTCACGAATCACTTCATAGGCTGATACACACTCTTCTCCCATTATAACTAGCTTGGGGCTCACTAAGTTAATACTATGCGTGAGTACTTTCCCTTTTTGAGAGGTATTGATCATGGCGCTGACTGCCCCAATTTTGGCACAGGCTAATACAGTTGCTAGGAGTTCAGGTCGATTTTCGATCATAATAGCGACACTATCGCCTTTTAGAATCCCCTTGCTTAATAAGTAATGGGCAATCTTATTCACCCAATTATTAAACTTAGAGTAACTAAGTTCAATATCCTGGTACTTGAGTGCCAATCCTTCAGGGTTTCGTTCAACTGCTTGCTCAAAGCAAAGACCTAGACCGACAGGTTTGGCTTTGTTTCTATTATTAGCAATTAGAATGCCCTTAATAAGTTTAGGAAGAGTGGGCATAACGCTAGGTATTTTTCTTATCAGTTGGGTGCCGCTAATTATATTCTGGTTTGCCATAACGCTTTCATCTCAATAATTATGGGATATGTGTGAAAAACTTTACAGTGTAAGGATATGGTTTGAATGCCGACAATGTCAACTCTCCTGAAGAATAATTAAAATGCAAAGTAAGGGCAGGTGCTAATAAGAGCTAATAGCCGTGACGCTAGAAAATTTCAGATCACTTAAAAATACTCTCGTTATCAGGCTTAGCGATAAATAACCTGATCAATGAGTTCGGGCGGCAGTATTAGCTTGTATCTATCGAGCATGGATTTATTGAAAACGAATATATCGCTTTTGGTAGTTTGGTAGTGTGATCGAAAGTTATCTGAATCTAATATCCTCTCAGTCAGCTCAGCAGCGTCAGCACCATGTTTTTCCATAGACATTGCCATGGCTCCTACTGCAGCATTGTCGCCAACAGCATAATCAGTGACGCCAAACATTGGAATTTTGCTTGAATGGTTAATCGCAGACAATATTTCATCGCTTGTCACTATCGAACCAGTGCTGGTTTTCAGCGTGTAGAAGGTATCGAGCACTGTAAAATCATAATCCATTGATGCATTGATGGCGGCATTGATATAGTCATCAGCAAGCGCATGCTTTTGAATATCTACAGTGACACCGCTGACGTTCAAACGTTCTTTTCCATGCAGAGATACGTCAATTATCGCGTCGCTGGTTTTGCTTTCATCAAATAAAATTAACACTCGCTTGTTCTTCATGGGAACAAAGGTTGTAAAGTACCTTACCAACGGTACTATTAAGTGCCTTTCTAATATACCGACTACATTTTGTGGTATGACGCCGCTAAAATATAAGCGAGGGTTGTGATTGATACCCATAAAAACCACTGGAGTACCAGTACTAGAAATTCTGGCACCTAGTAAACGTAGCGCATTATCATCATTCAATACAACGACATTTGGCTTAAGGCGCTGGTATGTAGCCCAGACATTCTCTGCAATGGCGTTAAATTCGCTGCTCGATTTCCGTTTAGTGTCCATATATAGCTCATGAAGCTGATGATCCTGTGGAAACCTTTCTTTAAAACCATGGACTCGAAGGTCGCTTCCGTCATGCCCAACATGATAGCTGTTAATCATTAAAGCAACTTCGGCCTGCAAGGTGGGGGTAAAGAGAAATGCCATGATGAAAAGAGTTAGGAACGACTTCATAGTAAGGGCCTCCTAAGGGGGTAAACTCAAACTTTTTAATTATTATTCTAAATGAATTTATAATTTGTCAGCTCATATTCGACATGCATTATGGTTAATTAAGGCGCTCATTAAAATACGAAAATTTTATTTGGTGGAATATATTCGTAATCTATTGAGTTAAATTATAATCGAGTAATAGTTCTTTAATTTGTCTGCCTTATAATCGTTACCCTACGCCTTTTAAAGAATAAAGAAAGGCTAGGCGCCGATAAATGATAATAGCCGCGATGATTGAAAATAAGGGCTTGCCACATAAATGCCCTATGCACTGTTTTTTTCTTTGTTGGCTGCGCGTGCAATAGCTTCATTCAAGTACTTATTCAGCCAACAGATGAATGTTAGTCGTTTCCGGTACACTTCCGCTATTTTGACCACGATTTTACGTTTATTTGTCATTAATGACTCACAATTTAGTCATTTTTGAACGAGCAGTGAGCCTTTGAATAAAGTTGTTCTACGATGGAGTATCTCCCCTGTCGTCCAGCTGTTAGATTACTCGTGGCAAAGCTATTTTGGAGTGTAGCTGTTTTGTTATGACTGATTACTATGTGAGAGAAGGCCATACGTTTTTTAGTTCGTCACTTTCTAACTCTATGTTGTATATTAAAGTTAATTAGCAATATTACGCCTCTGAGCGCTTTTCAAAAACCTTTGCTTTCATTTGTTCACTCGGTTCAAAGTGAGTTTCACGAAGCGTATTAACTTGAAGTTGTAACGCTTCTTGCGCTAAGCCTTGTGTATTCAGTATTTTTGTACGCTCGGCAAGGTAGGTGTTCATGCGTGACTGCCATTGAGCGCGTTTGCTGTCTAAAGTGTCGAAGCGATTAGCAGCCTCTTCACCAAACATTTCTTTACGCAGTTCACGTACTTGTTGTTGATTGCCTCCTTTAGCGAGAATTTTGTTTGTTTCTACTTTTAACTCATCAATGATTTGGCTTGTACGCATCGATTTCCGAACGTTTTCTGGCAATTGTTGTTGGAGTTCAATGATGTGTAAGTTTCGTTCTTCAGGTGCTAAAGATTTATCGGAATTTATAAGAAGTCTGGAATAAGTATATTCATCATAAGTTTCTTCTTCTTGGTAAAAAATTTCATTTACTTCTGGGTCTAAGTGTTCTGCCCGCAAGGCGTTGCGTAGATTTAACCTTTCTCGAAGCAAATTAAGGTATTGCCCACCCAAGAGTTGATCCTTATCTAAATTTTTTTGTTCAGCCCCCATCTCTTGTTCCAGTTCGAAAAGGGATGTTTTCAGTTCAACATAGTGAGCTAGAATAGTTTTCGATTCACTTAATGCAGGTTCTTCTAGGTAGTGGTTCAGGTATTCGTCAATACGTAATAAAATAGTATCTAGATCTTCTTCGTTGATCGTCGATAAGAAGTAATCAAATATGTATTTAATATCATCCGACAATATAAGGTGTCCATCTTCACTTGTTTCGAGTTGAGCGCCGAGCAAAGTGCCATTGAGCGATCTAGGTAAGGTGCCTAACTTGGAATCAAAACCAAGTACTTCTTCAGTGGGTGTAACGTTAGATTGCTTCACGATATTTTGATCTAAGTTAAGCTCAGATTCTAATGACGTATTGTTTACTTCATGATCGCTGTTATTAAACGTTGTGATTACAATACTTGCTGTAAATGCGACAGCTAAAAAAGGTAGTAATTTTCTTTTTGTTATTTTGTTTATGTTCATCAGAAAACCTTATTATCAATATGAGAGTTTAAATTTTCTTACCTGACTGTTTATTAACTCAATTTTTATGTAGACCACGACGACTGCTTTCTTAAGCGAGTCGCTATGATCTATATAAAGACATTTTCTAAATTCTATGTCTTACAAGCCAGCCGACTTCAATCTAACTGCTTGGTTTTTGTATAAAGTGAGTGGGTCAGTTTCAAATATGTGGTGAATACCAAATATATGGTTCACAGCATCAAGGTGGTTGGTGTTGTATCTTGTGCTAATGACATCACCCCAGTGTTGATCGCAGCGTTCAACTAACCCGTCATTTTTGCCGTTGATAACAGCACCAGTGAAAATTAAGAATGGGTCAGATATATCAAATATATTGGTGAATGCCATGTCTCCACCCCATGAGTAGTAACGAACGCCATTGACCTTAGGGCTTCCTTCCCCGCATCTTGAAGTCGGTTTACCATCTGAGTAAATCGCATTGAATTCATTTGAACGCGGTGTTGTCATGAATAGTGCCGCATCCAAGGCATTATTAGCATACTCTGGATTACCAGATAAGGAGTCTGTAATGTCGCCCATCAGGCTCAATGCTGTATCAATAAAAGCAGCAACGCCGCCATCAACAGGAATGATACCGAAAGCGACATCGGCGACATCGGAACCAAAGTTAACAGCATTGATGGTCGTAACAGAAGCGACAAGGTCAGATCCTCCTTCTTCTGCTGCATAACGGATAGTTGGTCCTCCGAGGCTGTGGCCCATCAAATTAAATTTTACATCACCACCGAGAGAAGCCTGAAGATCCTCCAAATATTCAACTAATTGCTGACCGCGGTCATAAGCATCTTCCCATGCTGTGACGTTTGGCGTATAGACGGTTGCGCCTTTGGCCGTTAGCGCATCACGTACACCATAGAAGTAATCTATACCAAATATTGAGTTAAAGCCTGCAACGCCATGTACGAGAACAATGGGGTTTTGGGTTTTGTATTTGCTGCAATTACTCCAGCATCCTGCATTAGCTTGAAAGCTAGAAATAGATAAGACTGTTAAAGCTGCACCAATAATAAAACGCTTATACTTTTTTATATTCATGTTTATCCTTCAGATATTTTCCTAATAATTATTTTTATACTCAGGTATACCTAAACAATAATGTTTAAATACGATATCTCTAGAGTGTTTGCTACATACTCAATGCCTATGGCGAAGTTGCCCGCACCACTCAAAAATTTTGAATGCCGAAACAGTTAATAATTGCTGGCAGTGAGTAGTCACAACATATTGCCATGCAGGAAGTTAAAAGGTATCCCACAAATGGGGGAGGTGGCCTGAATTCTCTTAAGAGGGGGGGCTGAAGTCTTACTGGGATACTTTGTTGTTATACCAATCGGAAGTTGATCTGTAATTATTCACTTCACTCTAATTCAATTTAAAACCTGCTTTGGTTCATATTTTATTTTTAATAATAGCTGTATCATAATTAAAAAATAAATATAAAAAAGTTATCAATATGCAGCCTTTACATCGCCAAACTTCTCAGGAGTATTGCGTTTCTGAGCAAGCGCTTAAGCTACTTGTCGTAGAAGACCATCCAATTTACTTGGAGGGTTTGTCATTTATTTTAAAGAAACTATCTAAAAAGGTTAGTTTAAAGTGCGTGCATAGTGCCAATGATGCGCGAATGCTATTAACTGAAGATCAAAGCTTTGATTTAGTTTTATTGGATCTCGGTTTACCCGATGGCGGCGGTATCTCAGTCCTAAAATTTATTAAGGATAAAAAAATATTTACTCCGGCTGTGATCTTATCTGCTTCAGAAGAAAGCAGAGATGTGCAATGCTCGCTTAAAGCCGGCGCTAGTGGGTTCATTAGTAAAGCGAGTGAGAGCAAAGAAATACTTGCTGCGATTACAGTCATTTTGTCAGGGGATAATTACTTACCCGCTTTTTATAATGAATCGGCGTTATGTTCTGATGAAATTAAAAAACCATCTTTAACCCCACGGCAGAACGATGTCCTGAGGTTAGTCATGGAGGGTTTACCTAATAAACGTATATGTAGGTGTTTGAATTTAACAGAGCATACGATTAAGAGCCATATGAAAGCTCTATTCACACTACTAAATGTGCATAATCGTACAGAGTGTGCTCGTGTTGCTATTGAGTTGGAATTGCTGGATCAATAAATAAAAAACATTCAGAATTCTCGCTTATATCTATTTTACAATTTACGCCTCAGCAATGTAATGTTGAATAATTAACTTAAGTTTTGCGGGTGAAACGGGCTTAATCGCTACTTGTGTAATGGCTTTTTCTGCTTCATTTAAATTATGTTCCAAGTAATCTTCTACATTGCTATGTGTATCGGCTGTAATTAATAAAGCGGGGAGGGGCAGTCTGGTCTTTTGACGAATCTCATGAATTAACGCTAGACCGTTTTGCTCTGTGCCATGAAAACGATAGTCACTGATTATTAAATGGGGAGTAAATATTTCTAGTTTCTCCCATACCTCATTTTGACATTGACAGGTTGCAACATTATAGCCCCAGTTTTCTAGTAATAAGCCCATTGAATCTAAGACATTAACGTCATCATCAATCAGTAAGATGTGGTTTTGAGTGGCCTGCTTGGTGTCAATGGACTCATGGCTTACTGGTTTTGGCGTGAACTGACTAAGGGGGATGTCAAACCAGAAGCAAGTGCCTGAATGTGATTTTGAATGTACACCGTAGTTGAGATTAAGCAATTCACTTAACTGTTTGACAATGGCTAAGCCGAGCCCCATTCCTGACTTCTGACCGGACTCTAATTGCGAAAATTCTTCAAAAATAGTTTGTAGGTCTTGTTCAGGAATACCGTTCCCATCATCTATTAATTCAATACGAATATGACTCTGATAATTCTGCCAGTTAATCATAATTATTGTCGCATTAGCATGTTCAAAGGCATTTTCGATTAAATTTCGAAAAATTCTTTCAAGCAAAATTTTATCACTATGGACTAAACACGGCGTAGGTCCTTGGCAATTGATTTTTATATTGAGTTGATTTGCACGGGGGGTTTGCTCATTTGTTAATGTATTTATAAATTCTGCTAGGTCAAGGCTGTGAAATTTAGGTTCAACGATCCCAGCATTTAGGCGTGATATGTTTAGTAGGGAGCTCAATAATTGACTTAGCTGTCTGGTTGATTCTTTTATTTTTTGTGTAATGTCGAGTTCAGTGCTTGGCTTGAGGCGCGATTCCAGTGTTTCGATAAGTAAGTTCATCGCATGGAGTGGTTGGCGCAGGTCGTGACTGGCGGTGGCTACTAGGCGTGTTTTAGAAGCAATTTCTTCTTGGTCTTTCTTTGTTGCCAGTTCTACTAATTGCTCATTTAGAAACAATAAGCGTCGAGACCTCTCTTGCATATAGCCGCCCATCGACCCCATTAAGTTGAGAGTAATAATAAAAAAAGCATATGACGCCAACTGCTCTATTGGTGTGTTGAAATAAGACTCCATAATGAAGAAACTAACGGATATCAGGCAGGCTCCAAAAGTGGCTAATGTATAGGGCATACCCATTAAAAAATAACCGAAAACCAAGTGAAGCAACACGCCATCGTAAGGAAGGAAATGTTGATTTATACGAGCCGTGTAAATGATAGCAATAATGGCCACGCCAGATATAACATAGGCACTCACGTAATATAGGTTGTAGATGTAAATGGGCCAGTTTCGGTAAGAAGCAAATATAGCCAGACCGATTAATGGGCAAATAAGGAATAAGCGAATTGCGGTTGTGATCATATAAGCAGGTTCAGGCAGTGTCATTACGTCTAGGATGGCAAATACCAAAAAAATGCTTAACCCTGCTAGCCCAATAATAGGAACTCTACGTAACAAGCGTTCGTGACGGTATTCACGAAACTTACTTTCAAGGGGGGCGGAAAACTTAATGTAAGGAAAGCGCTTTTGCTGTTCTGTAAAAATTGCTTCTTTAGAAAGCATACATTATGAACCTATATTGTTTTTATTCTTTAATCCGTGGAAATATTGAAATTGTACTTCCGTAGTATTTCATCGCGTTTACCTGATTTAATAAGTTTCATGAGAGACTGATTGAAGGCTTCTAATAATTTCTTTGAGTTAGGCCAGATTTTTGGTATTCCAACATAGAAGTTACGTTTTGGGCCTATACCCTTATCGATATAATCTAATTGATCAAACTTGTCTGAATTGCTTCGTATTAAATGAAGGCAAACGTGAACCTCACAGATAGCAATATCGACTTGAGCTGACTGAAGTCGACTTAAATGCTCCATTTCAGGTCGATCTCCCAACACCCAACTCATTCTTGAAATTATATTTTTTGAGGCTGACATGAACGAACTGGAATAATTGTAACCCTCGCTGGCGCTAACGATAAGGTGGGCAACATCTTCTAGCGTATTCCATTGAATTTGACGATCTTTACGCTTGAAAAAAACATCTCGAACAGAGTTGATAGGATCAGAAAAATAGAAATTAATTTCTCGTTCCTTGTTTTTAGTTAAAGAGAATATCAGGGCGTACTTACCAAGTTTTCCTTCTGCCAGAACCCTTTTCCAAGGGCGAATATAGAAATCTGGTTTATAGCCAAGTTCACCCAATATCTGAGTTAAGATCTCTGTATCTGATCCGACCAGTACTTGATTTTCGAAATACTGGAATGGAGGAAATATTGCTACGCCTACAGGCAGACTCTCTTTTGCACTGCAAGTGCTGCTATAAACAAATAAGATAAGAGCTAGAGCGGTAAAAATTTTTTTCTTCATCAGACACTCCTTACAAGAAAATGCAAAGCTGATTTTGTGTAAGTATAACCAAGTTTAAGGGTGGAAGGAGGAACTTATTTTATTTTAGTAAGTATTATGAAAGGGCGGGGGCTAAAATGACCATTATTTAGGGTGGGCATAAAACGAAAAATATTTACATGCTTATAAGGACGTGCACTGATAAAAACTATAACCTTTTGTAGGCAAACTAATATTGTGCACTTTACAGTAACAATCAGGTAGAGATAAGCTTCTATAAACTATTTGAAAGTTCAACGTGTCAAATATCGAGCATATTCTGATGGCAAAACTATGTACGATCTTCCTGTTAATTTTTTCAATCTATGTGAATGGCGACCCTGTTTCAAAAAGGGTGGTAGGTTCTTTTTCAACGGAAAATTTAGATGCTTGGGAAACAATAGAATTTGAATCCGAGACAGCTTATCGCTTGGTGAAAAATGAGTCTACTATGGTTTTGTTAAGTACCAGTGAAGCATCCGCATCCGGGCTGATAAATAAGCAGAAAGTTGATATTCAAAAATATCCGTTTTTAAACTGGCGTTGGCGAGCAAACAAAAAGCTTTCACTGATGAATGAGCAAACAAAAGAAGGTGATGACTATGTTGCGCGTATCTATGTACTGGTATCCGATGGTTGGTTTTTTTGGAATACCAAGGCCTTAAATTATGTTTGGTCGAGCCAGCCCATTAAAGGCGCATCTTGGCCTAATGCCTATGCGCCCGATAATTTCAAAATGATAGCACTACGTACTTCCAATGATGAAGCCGGTTTTTGGTATACAGAAAAACGAAATGTTTATGAAGATTTGAAACGGTGGCTAGGAAAGTATATTGAGCAAGTTGATGCGATAGCTATTATGACGGACTCAGACGATAGTGCCTCGTCCGCGTCTGCAATGTATGGTGATATTTATTTTTCGAGTGAGTAATAAACCCATTTTGCGAATGTTTGAGTTCTCAGTGTAAATTAAAAACTAAAGAGATGCAGAGAGCAAAAAATAAAACGCCCGATGTTACTTGCCAAAATATCAATGGTTTTTGTTCACGTAAGGCAGCATGGTAACGTTTTTTATATTTTGGATTTGGATGTTTTAACTCATGTAAAAGCTCTGACACATCGGCATATCGTCGTGTAGGGTCATAACGTAAGCCTTTTTTTATTGCGCCATCCAGCCAGATAGGTACTAAGGGGTTCAGCTCGTAGCAGGGGATATATTTGGTTTTTATATACGCCTTGGCAGTTCGACAATCATGCAGTTTACCGCTAAAGGGCTCTTGCCCGGTTAGCATTTCATAAAGGGTTACCGAAAGCGAAAATATATCTGATTGGACGGAGCTTTTGCCGTGCAGAGTGACTTCAGGCGCGGAGTATCCCGCCGTTCCCAGAATACCATTTCGCTCTAGAGGTGTTGCAATTTCGGCGATTCCACTAATAAAACAAGAACCAAAATCAATTATTTTCAGTTCTCCATTTTTGTCTATCATGATATTGCCTGGTTTAATATCTTGATGCAGCGTTTCTCTGCGATGTAAGGCTCTTAGTCCTTTGATCAGTTGTTCAGCCAGATAGATGGCATCTCGAACTGCCGGTTTGGGGTTTTCTTTAATCCAGCGAGCTAAAGTAATACCGTCTATATACTCGGTTAAATAATAGAGAAAGGTTTTCGCTCGATTATGTTCAATCACTTTTACTACTTGAGGA
>Ga0209825_1000076_pt1 | contig 98034 bp, 89 predicted proteins | sample EN8Hudsemesocosm_FD_184631 | JGI IMG/M metagenome (GOLD analysis project Ga0209825, IMG submission 184631) | Methane-oxidizing microbial communities from mesocosms in the Hudson Canyon - EN8B Hudson Canyon (SPAdes) (version 2) | ecosystem: Environmental > Aquatic > Marine > Cold seeps | place... | reverse complement strand
TTGTTATATCACTTGGCCTAAACAACAGGTTTTACACTGGGTGACCGCCTACCACCGTCAATTACAACATCACCCTCAGTGGCACTGTAGCTTACCCCAATTTATTCGTTGGTTTGACTTCATGGGACTTCAGCGCCATCTGAAAGCGATCGGTATTTTTTCGCGTTTAAAAATACGCGACCACAAAGAAAATTATATTAATGATATTCCACGCACCCTTAATTATGTCATTCATATCAGCGATGATTACCCCGAGCTATCATCATTCAGCCAGTTACTCAAAAATGAAGTTCTGCCTGCAAAAAATCTGCCGTCATGAAAGCCATGATTCTAGCGGCCGGCCGCGGTGAAAGACTTCGCCCCTTAACCGACAAACACCCCAAACCCTTACTCCCTGTCGCCGGCAAGCCATTAATCGAATACACTATTGAACGTCTTGTTAGCGAGGGATTTCAAGACTTAGTCATTAATATTGCTTATCTTGGCATACAAATCAAAGAGACCTTAGGCAACGGCCAGCGTTTTAATGCCACTATCAGTTACTCCGATGAAGGAGACAATCCGCTTGAAACTGCAGGCGGTATTATCCGAGCGCTACCCTTGCTGGGTGATAAACCTTTTATTGTGGTCAATGGCGATATCGCTACTGACTTTAATTTTTCAACCTTAAAAGAACAACCGATTGATTTAGCACATCTCGTTCTTGTACCCAACCCAGACCACCATCCTCACGGTGATTTTGCTATCAAAAACACTCTTATTACAGAGAGCGCCTCACCACGCTACACCTTCAGCGGCATTGGCCTCTATCACCCCAAACTTTTCAACAATCAACCCGCCAGTAAATCTGCACTCAAACCACTCCTGCAAACAGGCATTCAAGCACAAGGCATATCCGGTGAACTCAGCCATAATTTCTGGCTGGATATTGGCACTGTTGAACGCTTAAAACAGTTTGAACAACATGTCAGAAACAACCTTTAACAATCAAAAAAAAGCGGTTTAGATTATTTAGTAAAGGTAATAAACTGCCGGTAAGGCGAGTCCCCTTTCCAAGTAAAAGATTCTGTGTAGTAGTGCATTAGACTCAAATAGCCAATAAACACTAACGTGACAACGCGTCTAATTTCAACTCCAAAGAAGAACTCTATTAACACCTCGCAAAGGTAATCGCCATATTGTTGTAATCCAAAAGCTATCGCAAACGATAAAAGAGGCAAGACTAGAAAAACCGACAGCCCTATTTTCTTCGCGCCCCGATAAATAAAATTTCGCGGTTCGACGCTATGACGATTGTAATCATGTGTCACATAGAAAATATACGCGGTAATATCATGCACTAATCTTGGCACCAAAATAGCCAAAAAATAATACTCCTGAGTAAATAAATAAAAACTTGAAAAAACTAGAAAAGCATTTGCCCATAAAAATATTTTGCCAAATAAGGTGGGTACTGACTTCTGACAAGAAAATGTCGACACTAACAACGCAATACTCAAAATAGAAACAATACTTTTAATCACAAGCACTTCATTAGGCGACAGATTGTTTTTCATAAAGATACCGATATAAACCAAAATACCGGTCGCAACGCTCAAATACAGCTGAATATTAAACTGCCGATCTGACAATCGACAAACACCCCGAGCTAAACCATGTTGCTGCTTTAAAACATGCAATACGGTCCAAGAAGCCACTAAAATATACATAGAATAATACGGTAACCATTGACTGCCTAACCCAAAGAAAACGGCTAAAGCCAAGGTCATCGCAATCACCTTAACCTTAAAGGTTTTAAGGTATTCAACATTACTGGTCATGACCACTGCACTGGCAACAATATGTGGAATACCAAATAAGATATTAAAAAAAACAAAATGATTCGGGCTTGTTGGTAAAGCGTCTTTCAAGAACCCACCCCAGAACTGACTATCGGCTAGCTGCAACAATAAACAAATGGGAATAATCGCATAAACACCCAATAACCAACGAAATGAAATCGCTAACGGTTTTTTCGGAAGATGCGCTTGGGGAACTTGTTGCAGTACTTCTGTTGTCATTATAAAACCTAATTAATCTGAAGTTTGTATTTTACTTAAAGGAAAAGTACACTGGATCACACGCTACGATCAAGCGCTTTTTTAAATATAATCATAATTGATGCCCAACTATCGATGACCTTCACCCTACACCCCCAATTAGCCCAAGATACCATCGCGCTTGGCCGTTTTAAGCTTTGCCACTTACGCCTTATGAATGAGCGTCATTATCCCTGGTTTATTCTGATTCCAGAGGGTAATAACCTTCAGGAAATCCATCAGCTCAACCCTAACGATAGACTGCAATTCATCCATGAATCTTGCTATTTAGCAGAACACCTTCAGCAACACTTTAAAGCCGATAAATTAAATATCGCCGCTATTGGTAATAAAGTACCCCAACTTCATATTCACCATGTGGTTCGCTTCCAATCTGATCGCGCCTGGCCTAACCCTGTTTGGGGACAATTTGAACCTGAACCGTACAGTGAATCAGCCCTGTCCACTGTGCTTAAATACACGCACACCTTAGTTTCAAACTATAACGCATGACCTCCGAAAAACCTATGGGGCCCGTCATGATTGACCTGATCGGCCCATCTATTTTAGATCACGAAAAGGAAAAAATACGTCATCCCAATACTGGTGGCATCATTTTATTCCAACGTAATTTTCAAGATTCACAACAAATTTCACAATTATGCCGCGACATTAGCACGAATCGAAAAGGCGATATCCTTATTGGTGTCGACCAAGAAGGAGGCCGCGTTCAACGCTTCCAAAAGGGCTTTACCCAACTACCGCCGGCCCATAGATACCAATCCTTCAGGAAAGAAGCGCCATCATTAGCCACAACGGCGGGCTGGCTGATGGCCACGGAACTATTAAATTGTCATGTGGATTTCAGTTTTGCACCGGTTCTAGATGTTGATAGCGGCGTCAGCGACATTATTGGCAACCGCTCTTTCTCTCAAGACCCCATTCAAGCGGCCCAACTTGCTGCTGCCTTCCGTAACGGCATGAGGCGTGCAGGCATGGCCGCTGTTGGGAAACATTTTCCAGGTCATGGTGCCATTGCAGCTGACTCCCATCTCGAATTACCCATCGACAAACGGAATTTACAGACCCTACAATCACATGACTTAGTGCCCTTTAAAACATTAATTGCAGATGCTATTGAAGGGATCATGCCCGCGCATATCGTCTACCCTAAAATTGATGATCAACCGGCTGGGTTTTCATCTTTTTGGCTTAATACTATTCTTCGTGAACAACTTAATTTTACCGGTGCTATTTTTAGTGATGACTTATCAATGGCCGGAGCAGCTTTTTTAGGCAGTTACCTCGAACGCGCAAATGCGGCTCTTGCTGCAGGCTGCGATATGGTTCTGGTGTGCAATAATTCTGATGCAGCCAGTGACGTTCTTGAATCGTTACCCATCAAAAATAATGCCTTACGCCAATACCGCCTAAAAAAAATGCAAGCAACTAAAAAACCGGTACCCTTAAGTCACTCTGAACTTTGTTCTTTTGCCCGCAAGCACCTCTTATCCCAAGTCCATGACTAGTTAATTATGCTGACGTTAGATACCCTAAAGACCATCCAAGAAAATGCCGAATTACTTTATGATGAAAATCAAATAAACAGCGCTCTAACCAAGGTTGCTAATCAAATTAACTCCCAACTCAGCAACAAAAATCCTCTCGTTATTTGCGTCATCAACGGCGGTATTATCACGGCAGGGAATTTACTTCCCAAACTTAACTTCCCCTTAACACTTGATAGCGCTCATGTCAGTCGTTATGCGCATAATACCCACGGCGGCACCCTTAAATGGATTGCCAAACCTAAATCTTCTCTAGCTGACCGCACAGTGCTAATCGTCGATGATATTTTAGACGAAGGCATCACATTGCATGAAATCGCTACGTTTTGTCGTAATCAGGGTGCTAAAGAAATTTTTAGTGCCGTTTTAGTCGATAAACAATTGAATAAACCTAAACCCATCACCGCTGATTTTGTTGCACTCACGTCACCTAATCTTTTTTTATTTGGCTATGGCATGGATTATCAAGGCTACTTAAGAAATGCCCCGGGGATTTTTGCCTGCCAGAATGTTTAAACCGCCTTACTTTCATCAACAACAATATATCCTCTAAGACTATACTCAATTAACCGACCTACAAAACCTTATATACTTTCTATTAAGATGGGCTATGAACCAATCACTTCCTGAAAAGAACGGTACGGAAAAGAACCTCTCGCCTTGGCGAGAAAAATTAAACACCCTTATTTTTGGCGCAGAAACGCCCGCAGGAAAGACTTTTGATATTGTCCTTATCTTCTGCATCATACTCAGTGTCATTGCAGTCATGCTAGACAGTGTAGAATCCATTCAAAAAAATTATCGTACTGAACTTTTCTACGCTGAGTGGGCATTTACTTTACTTTTCACCGTTGAATATTTTCTAAGAATAATTTGCGTTAAACAACCTTTACGCTATTGCATCAGTTTCTTTGGACTGGTCGACTTATTATCGATCTTACCCACCTATATTTCTTTACTATTCCCCGGTGCCCAGTACCTACTGGTTATTAGAATTCTCCGCCTTTTACGTATCTTCAGAATCCTTAAACTAACCGAGTATATGGGTGAAGCCAGTGTACTGCTGGACGCTCTAAATAATAGTAGACGTAAAATCTTAGTATTCCTTTACACCGTCTTAGCCGTCGCGATCGTCTGTGGCGCGCTCATGTATGCTATTGAAGGCTCCACATCAGGATTCACGAGTATTCCGCGTTCTGTCTATTGGGCGATTGTGACACTCACTACAGTGGGTTATGGCGACATTGCCCCCCAGTCCCCTCTCGGCCAAATAGTCGCCTCAGCGATTATGATTTTAGGCTATGGCATTATTGCTGTTCCCACAGGTATTTATAGCCTAGAGTTGGTTAAGTCATACCATGCAAACACTATACGCAATGACGCCTGTCCTTCTTGTGGTGAAACCGGTCATGATTCTGATGCCGAATTTTGTAAATTTTGCGGAAATACACTGGAGGATAATCACTCATAGCGCTAAAATAAAACCAACCTAGCTACCCTTAAAGAGGCACTGAATCCTTATGCGTTTTCTACATACAATGATTAGAGTCCATGATTTAGAAACATCATTGGATTTTTATTGCACTACACTCGGTCTCCTAGAAAGCCACCGTATAGAAAGTGAGTCAGGGCGTTTTACTTTAATTTATTTATACGCCCCCTACGATGAACAACAAGCCACTACCCTGCAGGCTCCCTTGATCGAATTAACGTATAACTGGGACCCTGAACACTATACCGGAGGACGAAATTTTGGCCACTTAGCCTTTGAAGTTGATGACATTTATGCGACTTGCCAACAACTGATAACTCAAGGCATCACTATCAACCGCCCTCCTCGCGACGGTTATATGGCTTTTATTCGCTCCCCTGATGAAATTTCCATCGAACTGTTGCAAAAAAATAAACCCTTAGAACCTCAAGAACCGTGGCTAAGCATGGAAAATAATGGATGCTGGTAAGGTGTGCCTGGGCTAATCAAAGCCCGTCTGAACAGCATTACCATGACCATGAATGGGGCGTACCGGTTCATCATGACCCAACATTATTTGAATTCCTCATTTTAGAAGGCGCACAGGCTGGACTACGTTGGTCAACGATTCTGAATAAACGGCATGACTTTCGCCTAGCCTTTGACCAATTCTCCGTTGAACACGTCGCACACTACGATAAAGCTAAAATTGATGAACTGCTCTGCAATACCGCTATCATACGTAACCGGCTAAAAATACGCTCGGCAATCAATAATGCCCAAGCCTTTATTAAGATACAACAGGAACTAGGATCCTTTGACGATTACATTTGGCAATTTGTTAATCATCAGACCATTCAAAACCATTGGAAAACAGCCGCAGAAGTACCTGCGCAAACAGCGCTGTCACAAACCCTCAGTAAAGATCTTAAACGACGAGGTTTTACCTTTGTCGGCCCGACTATTTGCTATTCCTTTATGCAAGCAACCGGAATGGTCAACGATCACACCCGCGATTGTTTTCGGTATAGCCCAGTTTCGAAACCCCAACTAAACACGACCAAATCCTATTAACCGCGAGGTTATATCCGGAATAGTAAAAATATTGCTATAATAATCGGTTATTTTTAACTCCATAGAACCATAAGGATTAATCGTGGCCATAAACAGTGAAGAATTTAAACAAGCCTTACAAAACTGGGCCAGCGGGATTACTATTGTAACCACTCACAGTGATTCTTTTGGTTCACAAGGAATGACTGTTTCTTCATTTTCTAGTGTATCAATGGAACCCCCACAAGTTTTAGTCTGCATCAACCAATCGGTGAGTACGGGTACGGGACTGAAAGAAAGCGGTGTGTTTGCCATAAATATTTTGTCCTCTGAACAACAGTCCACATCTAACCTATTTGCCAATCCGAATAAATATGAAGAACGCTTCATCAATACGCCTCATACCTTTGGTGACAATGGCGCACCACTGCTAACTGATAGCCTGGCCTCACTGGAATGTAGCGTTATTGAACAAATAGCTGTGGGTACCCACTGGATTGTAATCGGTGAAATCCAAAAAACTCACTTTAACGATGGCGACCCACTACTTTATTACAAGGCCGGATACCACCTTATTCAAAAATAGCCCAATACCCCCAACAACGGGATCGCTCAACACCCATAAACAACATTCACTCCAGCAGTGTTTTGACGGCTTGGTCTGTGGTTAAAAAGATTTTCTCAGGCGTTAATTGTGTAAAGAACTCAGTCTGTTCAAGACGGTCCATCACAGGACCCTTAATCTCTGATAAATACAACTGAATATTAGCTGAGGACAGCGCCTTATTTAGATTCACCAACACCTCCAATGCGGTTGAATCAATACTACTCACAGAATTAAAAATCAAAACAACGTGACGCGCCAAGGGCTGCTTGACTATCTGCTCATGAACAAACTCTTCAATAAAGACAATATTGCTATAAGTCATATTCTCATCAACCCGAAGCAATAACAACTTATCCCACGTTTGAACATTATGTCGATGCACATTCCGAAAATGCTCAGTCCCCGGAACCCGTCCAACAACAGCAATATGTGGCTGGCTAATTTTACGCGTATGACTCACTAAGGTCATGATGATGCCAATAGCCAAGCCTTCTTCAATCCCTAATAACAAAACACCCAACAAGGTCAGAACTTCTGAAAAGCCTTCACCCCTATCATAACGCCATGTTTTTTTAATTGAATTGATGCGCACTAGGGGCAACACGGCAATAATGATAATGGCTGCCAATGAGGCTTTAGGGATAAAATAGAACCCTGCTGTAAAAAATAACATCGCAATCGTTACCACCGATACAGCAACCAACATCGCTAACTGCGTTCTAGCGCCTGCCGAATAATTAACCATCGTCCGGCTAAAGCCACCTGCCACAGACATGCCCCCCGATAAAGCTGACAATAAATTAGCCCCTCCTAAAGCAATAAGCTCCTGGTTAGGATCAATCTTTTGCTGGGTAATATTGGCAATCACTTTAGAAATAGCGACACTTTCGATATAGGCAATTAAAGCAATCATAGCCGAAAAAGGCAGTAATATTTGCCACTTAGGTGACCCGATAAAATCGAGACTCAACTGCGGTAATCCTGCCGGCACATTGCCCACCACCGCAACATTAAATAATCCATTTAAATCAAACCCGTACACGGCCACTGAGGTTCCGATAACCGCAACAATCGGCGCACATTTACTGGCTCCTAACGCAATAGCTTCAGAAAAAGACAACCGCCTCAGAAAAGAAGTTAACGGCCTTCCAAAGAGCAACATAATAAATAAAGTTGCTACGGCTAAAAGAAGCGCTATGGCATTAAAATTTGTGAGTCTTGTCGCCCAGCAGAGCCAATCGACTTCACAGCCCTTCAACTGAATACCGACCACATGAGACAGCTGACTTAAAATAATTAACATAGCCGCGCCGCTGGTAAAACCCGTTAAAACCGGATGACTAATAAATTTAACAATCCCACCTAAGCGAAGCCCCGCCATCAGCAGTAAAATGATGCCGCCTTCGGCTGCCAAAATAATAGCACTTTCCATAGGCCGACCTAAAGCACTTACCTCGGGCACGGATAATGCGGCTAAGACCATAATTGCAGCAATAGAAACCGGACCTACCGACAAAACGCGGCTGGTTCCAGTTAAGGCATAAAAAAAAGGTGGCAAGATACTGGCATACAAACCCATTTGAACAGGTAGCCCAGCAACCATCGCATACGCGATGCCTTGAGGAATCAATAAAATGGCCGTAATAACACCGGCAAATAAGTCACCGTTCAGATCACGGTGAGAATAAAACCGAAGCCAATGAAGAATTGGAAAATACCTTGTCATCCCTTGACAAGGTATTTTCGAGAAAATTGGGAATTGCATCATACACCAGAATCCCCTTTAGCCTGACAGCGCATATTAGTCTTTATCCAAAAACTCTTCGGCATAAGACTCTTTGCTGGGTATATCTAAAGTATGTCCTGGAAGCATCCAATACCAATACAGCCAAGGAAAACCTATTTTCTTTCCAATCCACCAGATAAAACGATTTTCCCGTGGATCTAATTTAGGGAAAGAAGGTGTTACTTTGCCGCCGTAAGAAAATTCCGCCAACATAACGGTATTTAACGAAGTGGTTAAAGGACAGGATCCATACCCGTCGTACCCCTCTTGAACAGCTTCATTTTCAATCAATCTCAAGATGTTTTTAACCACAACTGGCACTTGCTTTCTCACAGCTGCAGCTGTTTTAGCATTGGGTGTTGATCCCGCATCCCCCAGCCCAAATATATTGGCAAACTTATTGTGTTGTAGGGTTCGATCATTCAAATCAACCCAACCCCCTGCATTAGCTAATGGGCTAGCTTTAATAAAATCAGGCGCACTTTGCGGCGGCGTCACATGAATCATATCAAAATCTTTGGTGACTGTACTTTTCTTACCGTCACCGTCAGTGACTTCAAAAGTAGCCTTTTTAGCTTTGCCATCAATCGCAACAAGGTTATTGCCAAAATTCGTGGTAATACCATAATCTGCAATCACTTTACTCAATGCCTTAGCAAAGAAAGGCACCCCGAACATACCAGGGCCCGCATTACAAAATTGAATATCAAACTTATCTAAGATCCCTTTTTTACGAAAACGATCGGCTGCCAAATACATTATTTTTTGTGGCGCACCGGCACATTTTATCGGCATTGGTGGTTGCGTAAACAAGGTCGTACCTGACTCTAATCCCTTGATACATTCCCAAGTATATTCAACATGCTTAGGCGAATAGTTACTACACACACCATTCTTACCTAACGTTTCCTCAAGACCGCTGATTTTATCCCAGTCCAGTTGTAACCCAGGACAAACCACCAAATAATCATAAGTAATTTTATCGCCTGACTTGAGTAGCACTGAATTCTTCTTAGGTTCAAACGTTTCTGCAAAATCTTTTACCCAAATAATACTCGGGTGAAGAAGGTCTGCTTCCTGTTTTGTCGCTTTCTTTAAACTATAAGCACCACCACCGATAATGGTAAATCCAGGTTGATAGTAATGTTGTTCCGAAGGTTCTATCAAAGCTATTTCCAACAATCTGCTTTTTCTTCGCAACGTATTAGCTATAGAAACACCTGCTGCTCCTCCGCCGATAATCAGCACCGGATAATGAATTACTGTTGCTGCACTTTTAACAGTCGACTGAACCTTGGCTTTTACTTTTGCCGCCGTCGATTTCGTTGCCGTTGCCGCTTTTACAGCACTTGCTTTAGCTTTTGATGCACTTGCTTTAGCTTTTGATGCACTCGCTTTAACCTTGCTCTTAGCGGCACTAGATTTAGTCTTTGCCGCCGTTTTAGCCTTAGTTTCTTTTACCTTACTTGTCGCCATTAATAACTCCCCCTCAGTTCAAATATTGTTCGTTTAATCATTTAAATCAACTCTAACTAGGTCCATACCTATCCGTTATTGTCATTCTACTTTAGGCTCCACGCTTTATAGCCTCCGGCTAAGGACATTACCTTACCGTAACCTAATTGCTGCAGAGCAACGCTTGCCAATGCAGAACGAGCACCACTTCCGCAATATAACAGTACAGGCGTCATTTTGTCCGCTAATTTATTGATATTTTGTAGCTTAAACTCCAAAACACCACGAGGAATATGAATTGCCTGATTAATATGCCCTAATACAAATTCATTTTCTTCTCGTACGTCAATCACCACCAAAGCATCGCACTGTTGCATTTCTATTTCTGCCTGACCAACACTAATTTCACAAATTTGTTGGCGTGCATCTAAAACCATTGTTTGAGCTGAATTTCCGGTAGCAATTGCATTAACCTTAGCATCTTGTCGCTCTGAGTCATCTAATCCACAGACTTTATTGGCCGGTACGGCCTGATCAATATATTTAGGATGAGGTAAATTTAAATTATTCATCAAATCAATAAATTGCGCTCTGGATTTATCAACTAAGCGCGAATTATGGCGCCGTTCTTGACCAATACTACTCACTTCATTACCCTGATAATCATGCCCTGGATAAACCAAAGTCTCATCAGGTAAGGTAAATAACTGTGTCGTGATGCTGTCATAAAGTTCTCCTGCATCACCGCCTTGAAAATCTACTCGTCCACAGCCGCCTATAAACAGTGAGTCCCCAGTAAAAACACGATCGCGCCAATAGAAACTCACACTCCCTGGGGTATGTCCAGGCGTACCAATCACTCTAATTTGTTCATTTCCCCCAAAAGTCAATATATCGCCAGAACTAATCTGAATGTCGGCGCATTCTGCACCACACGCTGCACCAACACCGGTTAGCGTCCCCAAGTTATTCCTTAATAACCCCCCGGCGGTAATATGGTCTGCATGAACGTGTGTCTCCAGCGCATACTTTAAAGTAACCCCCATATCGTTAATTAAATTCAGATAATGCTCTATCTGCCCTTTAACAGGATCAATAATGACCGCTTCTTGGCTAAGCTCATCTGCTAAAAAATAGGTAAAAGTCCACGTATCCTCATCAAAAAACTGTTTAAAAAACATTTAAATGTATCCTCCTAAAATCTCAAAACCACTATAAAAAACAGTGTTTCACCTTATTTCCATCATAAACTAAATGCAAGTCCAATGCCAACAATACACAAAATAGATAAGCCTTTGATAATAAAGTAAAAAAATAATATTTGTACTTTTGTGATTGTTTCTGTAATGTTTCAATGAAACACTAGAGAAACAACTATGCCCCTAACCACACCCACACCACCTCAAAGCCTTTTTGATCAATGGCTCCTACAACACTGCGAAAATCACTTCATTCTCTCTTTATTGAAAGCTTTTGAAAAAAGCCATTTTTTATTACTTGATCAACAACAAATCATCTTATATAGCAATACTAATACAACTCACTTATTACAACCTCTCAACAAGCACTTGGTAGGTACAATCTGTCCAACTACATTATTTAACCCCAGCGCCACTAACACTGAACCCAAAACCATAATTCTTAACAACAGTCCTTTTATCATAGAGACACACGCTCTTCTGTCAGCAACACAACAAAGAATAGGCCATCTACTCGTTTTGTCAGAACACTCCTCAACGCCTAACAACACCTTTCCCCCTACGGCTATAGCTACCGTTGAGATGAATTTCCACGGCATCCTTAGCCAGTCGTCCAAAATGAAACCGGTCTTTCAAATCATAGAAAATGCAGCCAGAACCGATTCAACGGTTCTGGTCCGAGGTGAAAGTGGTTCTGGAAAAGAATTAGTTGCTAAAGCTATACACACCCTGAGTAGCCGCAACAAACAACCCTTTCTGGCTATTAACTGTGCAGCTTTATCGGCTAATTTACTGGAGAGTGAACTCTTTGGACATGTTAAAGGTGCATTTACCGGCGCTGTTAACCACCATACCGGTTTATTTCAACGCGCCCATAAAGGTACATTATTTTTAGATGAAATCGCTGAACTTCCTTTAGAATTACAAGCCAAACTACTTCGCGTCATTCAAGAACGCACCTTGACACCTGTGGGTGGAAACCAAAGCGTTACCATTGATGTGAGACTTGTTGCCGCAACGCACCATTCTCTCCGAGAACGCGTTACTCATGGGCTGTTTCGTGCCGACCTCATGTATCGTCTACGTGTCGTTCCAATTTTCATACCGTCTCTTAAAGAACGCCGCGAAGATATCCAACTACTACTCTGGCACTTTACCCAACAAAATAACCTAAAGAAATTTCGCATTATCTCTAAAATTTCTCCTAAAGCCATGCAAGCACTACTCAATCACTCTTGGCCCGGTAATATCCGTGAATTACAAAATGTCTTAGAGTATGCTTTTGTTGTTGGCCAAGGAAGCACGCTTCATTATTCAGAGCTTCCTCCCGAGTTCAAAACAGCCAAAGAAAACCTTCCGCCAACCCCGGATATACATTTTTCTGGCACATTAACCGTTGAACAAGAACGCACAGCGATTCAAAATGCACTCACCCAATACCGAGGAAAAATAAACCCCGCTGCAGAAAGCCTCGGGATGAGTCGCGCTACCTTTTGGCGTAAAAGAAAGCAGCATAACCTATGATTTCAACGTTGTTTCTGAAAAACAAGTAATTGATTATTAGCCGGCATGGCCATGTTTTTTCTCAACATCATTCCGGCACTTGTAGCCAAAGCAACAATATCCTCAACATCACGAATACCACTTTGTGGATCTCTTAATTTTAACCACTGATCAAAATGAGCATTACTTTCACTGGTGTATTGACCGTTAACATTAAACGGCCCATAGATGACAACCGATGCACCTACTTTCAAATTAACGGTTAACTGCTCAAAGCAATTAACTACCCTAGCCCAATGCATGATATGGAAAGTATTGGCTGTAAATAAACCTTCAATACACTGTTCAGGCCAAATTCTTGTTCTAACATCTAACGCCAACGGCGGATTAATATTTTTCAAAGCACTGTCTTTAACACGCTCTGAAATAGCCGATAAATTTACCGGCAAATCAGTCGGCTGCCAAATGATATGGGGTAACTGTTGCGCAAAGAAACAGCCGTGCTGTCCAGTACCACTACCAATCTCCCACACGGTTATGGGCACGGTAAAAACAGCCTTGATCTGTTCAAGAATCGGTTTCTTGTTGTTTTCACAAGCTTGAGAGAATGTCATATTCTGCATCTTAAAAAAATACCCTAACGATCAAAACCAAGAAGCCGAAGTCACCGTCAATAGACCCCAGAATTAATTGCCTCTGAGTAATTGCTGAAGACTTATGCGTTAATTTATTTTTCTTCAAATGACTCATTGAATCTACCTTAAAAATTGTAAATAATCCTAACTATCGACATTAATCCCGACCATGACTATTAATCCAAAAGAACGCATCATGATAAAAAGACATTAATCTAATGGATATCAAACTCACTCAAGATATTGACACTGTTCCTGCAGATGAATGGAACCAGATAACCGGTCAAAACGATCCTTTCTTGCAACACGCCTTCTTACTTGCCTTAGAAAAGAGTTTATCCGTTTGTCGTAAAACGGGCTGGCAACCTCACCATCTTTTAGTCTACTCAGATCAACAGTTAATCGCTGTGATGCCGTTATATTTAAAATTTCACTCGCAAGGTGAATATGTTTTCGATCACCTTTGGGCCAATACCTACCATAACCACCAGCACCTTTATTACCCCAAGTGGCTGACTAGCATTCCCTTTACACCCTGCCAGGGTCATCGAATCATGATAAAGAATGGTCACGACCGTCTATCAATAACACGGGTAATTATCAGTTATCTTAGAAATCATGCTGAAAATCATCAAGTCTCCTCATGGCATTGTCTCTTTCCCCTTCCAGAACAAGCAGAACAACTTCAAAGTCTTGGCTTAAGTATTCGTCTCGGCTTTCAATTTCATTGGTTTAACAATAACTACTGCGATTTCAACGATTTTCTAGCGACTTTACGCGCTAAAAAAAGAAAACAAATAAAGCGTGAAAGACGACGTATCGCTGAACAAGGGATCCAAATGAAAACCGTTAAAGGGCACGCCATCACTGAACAACAATGGCACTATTTTTATCAGTTTTATCAATTAACCTACCTAAAAAAGAACAGCTTACCGTACCTGACGTTTGAATTTTTTAAACAAATTGCAGAAACCATGCCACAACAATTATTACTGATCATTGCCGAATGCAACCAATCACCCGTCGCAATGGCTCTATTGTTTACCGGAAACGACACCCTTTATGGCCGCTATTGGGGATGCCTTGACGAATTTAGTGGCTTACATTTTGAAACATGCTACTACCAAGGGATTGACTATTGTATCAAACATAACTTGAATCGCTTTGACGCTGGTGCTCAGGGCGAACACAAGATTGTGCGTGGATTTACCCCGATCACTACCTACTCAGCACACTGGATTCAAGAACCACAATTCTCAAAAGCGATACACCGCTTCATTCAACACGAAAAAGAAAATCACTCGACCTATAAGAAGTACTACGATGCACGCCTTCCCTTTAAAAAGAAGCCACTAGCACCCACTTAGTTCGTCGACAATTCCGCGCTACTGACTTTGAATCTGTCGAGTATGATTTCCTTCAACTTTATTGCCTGAATCACTTTGATGAAACAATACCTGAACCGTATCTTGTGTTTTCTAACACCTAATCCTGTCGCGCGACAAAGCCATCCATTGCACCAATCAGGAAACACTTGATAAGCGGGCAAAAAAAAACCACCCCGCTACAAAACGGGATGGTTAAAATTTACATAAAATGTAAAAAAATTCTAATTTAAGAGGAGATCTTAAATATGGTTCTATTTTATGTAAATTATTCACTATTGAAAATGTGACACGTTGTCGCGCGGCAATTTGTCTCACAGCGCCTTCACTGCCTCACTTTCGACTACCCTTTCGATTTATTGACAGTCACTATGGGTTTCTTTAGACAATGCCTCAACCCTTCAGTCTTCGCGCACAACAGATTCGTCAAGGGTGATTAGATTCTTGTGCTCAAAAACCTTTAACGTATAGTTTGTTTAATCAACAACCCTGCCGTACTCACCCTGAATATGCCTCGCATTGTTTCCCTCGATCTTATTAATGGCATAAATCTGCTCAGGCGATGCCTCAATAATATGTCTTAACACAAACCAATTCACCGTTTCAGTATAAGGCGGCGTTGTTAATGAGCCCTTGTAATGGTAAAAATTATTTAATTCTTCCTCTAAGGATGCGCTAAAAAGATCATGCAATCGCACAACTCCTTTTTTTATAGCGGCGTGACTATGCGCCTTTTCCGGTATTTTTCCTAAAAACTCACTGATAAACTTATTTTCCTGACCCATTTTAAATAAAACACCGATCACTAAATAATGCGGGTAATCGCCTTCATATAAGGGCGCTCGGTAATTAACAATATGCATTTCCATCGGGTAAGTCACGCCATCAACTAGGTGCTCTGAAGGGGTATGAAAGTGCATTTGCTTGAATTCATAGGTCATACCGTCACTGGTGATTGTGCTTCCCGCCTCGAAATCTAATTGTACGGTATGACCTAAGTTTTCAATTTCATTAATAGCATCTTCAAAATGCAAGGTCACCTTGTGACGTCCTAAATCATGCTGTTTCTGGGATAAAATATTAATCGGTGATTGAATTAAGCCATGCTCAAGACCCGGCAATGAATAAAACGCCTTGCTTTCAACATCATCAACGACAGGGTCCAATGAGCAACTCATTAGAACAAGGCTTAAAAGAAGATATAATTTACTGCCAATAGATTTTACGATTGTCATTACGCTACCATCAAAAAACACACAATTTATTTATGTAAATCAGAAATTAAAGGCCATATTAACCAATAAGGTATGATTGACTTGATTGTCTTTGTGAGTACGAAAGATATATTGATTTAAATAGCCCAGGCCTAAATGCGTATGCTGATCTAATTTAAAGTCAAGCATTGCCGACACACGATTCTCACTCGTACCAACCTGTCCCCAAGAGCTATTGTTCAGCAGAAAGAAGGGTTCTTCAGAAACGACTAGACTTGTTTTCGACAGGAAAGGCAAAGACCACCGGTATTCTATCATCTGACGAATACGCCACGCTAAATCACTATTATTCACAGCCTGCTTAAAACGCTGTTCAAACCGTGTTCGTAACCTTAAAAGACCCGGCCCGATACTTCGGTCCCAGAGTAAATCCTGATAGCTTCGATGCTCCTGATATTCCTCTTTATTAACTGGGGTCAACCAATCACGGGTGTATCCTAACCACAGACTTAAACTGTCGCTCAGTTGATAGCCCACTTGTGCAAATAACAAGTATTCCGTGAGATCCTTATGATTATTGCCTAATCGGGTTTGGCTCATCACATTCCAACGAACTTTATCCAAGCGGGGTGAAACCCTACTCATATCGCCTGCTAAAGTAAAGGATTGCCACCCGTAAAAATCTTCTTCAGCAGCCGATGCAAAAGATATATTGAACACACCCACCCAAACAACCATTAAAAAAATATTTGACTTCAACTCTAACTTCCTTCTAAGAAAATAACCTATGACTAATGGGTCGGTAACACAACGCCAATATTTTTACCGATAAAGCCATCGACAGAACACCTTGCTCTAACAGTGATGGCCTGCACAGTCTTAGGCAGCCTTACGCTACCTCTAATACGGGTAAAGGGTTGTTCGTCCACATATGGGGATACCTATGAATGCGTCGCGTTAACCGCTCGCCCTTAGCTCCAGAACTTCAAAACCATCGGCATAATAATCCCATCCCTCATCAGGGTGATGGACGGTGACTACGAAACTAAAAAGGACCCGAAGCATAACGTTCTGCATGCACCTTCGTAACCTCAGCAGGGTTTGCTGAAACTAATGATGCAAAAACCAGACTTCCCATAACCATTATAATGGATACCCGATTGTCCCACACCCTCATGTACTGAAAAGATCTGGTTCTATTCATTAACCTGAGTACAGTAAGTGCCTGCATGAATGCAACTAAATCTTTTTTCTCCTGATCAGTTAAATGCAACGGGAAAATGGCCACAAAGAGCCCGTCTTCCCAGGCTGCAGACAAAACAACTACTCCCCACGATTAAAAGTCCCATCTTTGAATAATGGCATACCGCACCCCGGAAGAAACACTAATAGATTCAAGTAAGCAAAAACTTTCAACTGGCCAAGAAATACGGCTTACGGAATCAACATGTGGCCTGAGCACACCTTTAGCAACCGTCAGATGCGCTTGAAAAGGTCGACGCTCCACCGAAACACCTAATTTCTCAACACTTTTTTTAATTTGAGTCACTACATTGAGTAACGCACCATTGGCTTTTGAATCTGTCAAACAGAGAACCTTCGGCTTTTTCCAGTGCGTTATTTGCCTAAATTGCACGGTAAACAGGGGCGACGTTACCTGCGCCATACTGCGACAAATTTCAAGCTGCACCCCCGGTTCAACTAAACCTAGAAACACCAAGGTAACATGATAGTTTTCAGCCGCCACCGGCCTACAATCAATGGGTAATTTTATCGACCGCTCAATAGTTTGTGTTACTGACATCGGTGGACAGATTGCTAAAAATAGTCGCTTCGCCATCGTCATCAATCGTATTTAAAACTCAATGCCCTGTTCGGCCAGAATACCCTGGTCAAACGCATGTTTTACGGCTTGCATTTCAGAAACCGTATGCGCCACCGTAATAACTTCCTCTGCAGCACCACGTCCCGTTAAAACCAAATGCATCCAAGGCGGTCGTTTAGCGGTAATAAAATCGGCAATTTCCTTGCCGCTGATCCACCCATAACTACTGCAATAATTTATCTCATCGAGGACCACTAAATCAAAGGCCCCAGCGCTTATTTTTTCCTGACTAAACTGCCAAATTTCTTGTGAGGTTTTAATATCTTGCTCCGGATTCTGGGTATCCCAAGTAAAACCATCACCTAATGCATGCCATTCTATATTATCAAACTGCGCCGCTGCTTTTTGCTCGCCTGTTTGCCACTGCCCTTTTATAAATTGTATAACACAAACCTTTAATCCCCAGCCGGCAGCGCGAAACACCATCCCAATAGCACTCGACGACTTACCCTTACCCTCACCGGTATGTACCAAAACAATCCCATTTCTTCTATCCCTTTGCTTCATTGCAGTCTGACCACCCCTTTAATATAATCTCTAATCCAATAGCTATAGCTACGCTAACTTATCCGAGACACTGAAATACATGGAACGGCTCAATCCTCTCATGAAAAAGAACTGCTACAATAATATTTTCTTGTTTATTTTACCTGAACCATGAATATCCCCGACTGTATTGCAGAAGAATTATCCATCAAACCCAAACAAGTGATCGCTGCAATAGATTTATTAGACCAAGGCTCCACCGTTCCTTTTATCGCTCGTTACCGCAAAGAAATAACACAAGGTTTAGACGATACCCAATTACGACAACTTGCAGAACGCTTATTATATCTTCGCCATCTGTACGATCGACAACAACGAATTATTGTCAGCATAGACAATCAAGGTAAGTTAACACCTCAGCTTAAACAACGCATTAAGGACTGTCGCACCAAAACTGATCTAGAAGACCTGTACTTACCTTACAAACCCAAACGTCAAACCAAAGCACAAAAAGCGCGCGAGGCAGGCCTTGATACACTTGCAAAAGCATTACTCGAAAACCGTTCGACACCGCCATTAACCCTTGCCAACCAGTTTCTGAATCCACGTAAAAATGTCCCTGACAATGTCACTGCACTAGACGGTGCAAAACATATTATTTCAGAGCAACTCTTTGAAACACCCACATTAATCCAAAACTTAAGAAATTATATCTGGAACCACGGCTGTTTAAAATCTTCCGTTTTACGCCGCCAAGAACAAGCCGGGCAAAAGTTTTCAGACTACTTTAATTATCAGGAAGCTGTTCGAAAAATCCCTTCTCATCGCGCCCTCGCTATTTTTCGTGGCCGTAATGAAGGCTTCTTAAAAGTCGCTATTAACCCCACTGCACTAGAGTCCACTGAATTTACTTACGGCAAACAGTTAATCATGCAACAGCTCAACTGTAACCACCCTCAAAACCTGACGAATCAGTGGCTACAGGACGTCGGCGAATATGCCCTTACAAAAAAATTACTTCCTCGCATAGAAACTGATTTATGTGTGAAAGTCCGTGATCTTGCAGAAACCGAAGCCATTACTGTATTTGCCAATAACTTGCGTGACCTTTTATTAGCCGCACCCGCAGGCCCTAAAATAACCATCGGACTCGATCCTGGCATTAGAACAGGCGTAAAACTTGCCTTGATCGACGGTACGGGGAAAATCATTACCACCGAAACCATCTACCCTCACCCGCCCAAGAAACAGTGGTCTCAGAGTATCAACACAATGACCGCACTCATTAAAAAACACGCTGTCGAACTGATTAGTATAGGAAACGGAACCGGTTCACGAGAAACAGAAAAAATGATCACAGATTTGTTAACAGAAAATCCCGATTTAACCCTCCGTTCAATTATCGTCTCTGAGGCAGGTGCATCGATTTATTCCGCCTCTGAATTAGCTGCTCATGAATTTCCTAACCTTGATGTTTCGCTTCGAGGCGCGGTATCAATTGCCCGTCGTTTACAGGATCCACTGGCAGAATTGGTTAAGATTGAAGCAAAAGCAATTGGTGTGGGTCAATACCAACATGATGTAAACCAAAGTAACCTGTCACGAAGTCTTAATGCTGTTGTTGAAGATTGCGTCAACGCCGTAGGCGTCGATGTGAATACTGCTTCGGTCGCCTTATTAAAACAAGTCTCAGGACTCACCGAAAGTGTTAGCCAGAATATTGTTAATTATCGCAATGAAAAAGGCCCATTCCAAAGTCGCTCGCAACTCAAGAAAGTCCCTCGCCTCGGTGATAAGGCCTATGAACAAGCCGCTGGATTTCTAAGAATAACCCATGGAAAAAACCCATTAGATGCCTCTGCCGTTCACCCTGAGTGCTACCCGATTGTTAAAAATATTGCCCAAAAAACAAACGTGTCCTTGGCTCAACTTATCAATAATGAAAAAATTCTTTCAGCGGTTGATCCCAAGACATTACTGACCCAAAATTTTGGCTTACCCACTATTATTGATATTATTTCTGAGCTCAAAAAACCAGGTCGCGACCCTCGCCCTGAATTCAAAAACGCACAATTTAAAACAGGTATTGAGAAGCTCTCTGACTTAATCCCGGGTATGGTACTGGAAGGCGTGGTAACCAATGTTGCAAATTTTGGTGCATTTGTTGATATCGGTGTACACCAAGATGGCTTAGTCCATATTTCAGAATTAGCCCATACTTTTGTGAAGGATCCAAGGCAAATTGTTAAAACCGGTAACATTGTGACCGTATGTGTCTTAAACGTTGAACCGACCCGAAAAAGAATCCAGTTGACCATGAAAATTCAAGGTCAGAGTCAAAGCGTGCACTGACAACCACAGAAGACAAACAGCTTAAACCCTTAAAAGGAAATCACTCGTTAACAACACGGACAGATAAACTATAACTTCAAAGCACCCGGCCTTTGATTAACCTCTATTGGCACTATCGAAAAACCTAGGCAACAACGTCTAATCGACTAAAACCGCCCTGCTCTCGACTCATTTTGATTTGTGTTTTAACCCGCTCTTGTAACTCCTGGATATGAGAAATAACACCGACTAATTTTCCTTCGTGACGCAAATTCTCAAGTGTAGTTAAGACGACGTATAAAGATTCTTCGTCTAAAGTACCAAACCCTTCATCAATAAAGAGCGAATCAACAGCTCGACCATAATTCGCTATCTCAGAAAGCCCCAACGCTAATGACAAACTAATGATAAAAGTTTCACCGCCGGATAATGTTTTCATCGAGCGTTTTTTATTGGCTTGGAGCGAATCCGTGATTTCTAAAGCTAAGCCCTGTTTTTCTTTAATTTGACTTAACCGATAACGACCACTTATTTTCTCTAAGTAATCATTACTAATATCCAATAAATTACTGGCTACATCTTGCTGAATTCGTCGCTTAAATGACTGACTGTCTTCCAATTCAAACTCAGAAAGTATTTCATTTGCTTCATCGACGCGCTGCTGCTGCTGTTCTATTTTCTGGTTAATATCATCAGTATTACGCGCTAAATTAACCTGCTGCGCTAAAATACTTTCCACATGATGAACCTCTTGTTCCGCTATCGTTAACTTATTCTCTAGGGCATGCAACTCATGCTCTATCTCTTGTCGACTCAAAACACCTTGTAATTGTGCTAATTCAGCCCGCTGCGCCAACTGCTTAGATTCTAAATCAACTTTGCCGGCCTCTAATTCAAGCAGCGTTGATTGCAATTGAGGGGTATTTTCTTTTTGGTGAGCGAGGGCCTGTACTTCCTCTGGCGTCGCAATGCCTTTTTCAGTTAACTGCGTCATAGCTTCTTTAATCAATCGATCACGATCACTTTTAAAGACTTGTATTTTATTATCAATCTTTGTGACTTCTTCTTGTTTCTCATACAACTTAACATGCAACCGCATAGTCTCAGCCACATTAAGCTGTTTGCTATAACCTTCTAATTTTTCAGACAGCAGTAGATTTTCTTCCTGGCAGTGATCATGTTTCTGCCCTAAATCAGCCAACTCACTAGTGAGTTCAGTCCGACGCAAGGCATAAACTTGAAAATCCTGTCGGCGTTGATTTAAACGCTTAATTAATTTATCTTCACGCCCTTTAGCCGGTATTTTATCGCCTAATACTTTAAGTGTTTCTATCAAACTCCCTAATAAATCCTGCTCAACTTCTATCGTATTTTGTAGTGCTATTTCTATAGATTTAACGGGCGATGCTTGAATTTCACCTGCCGAATCATAATGAACGGGTAAGCTAGCGTCCTGGTCTGCTAAGGTTTTTAGTTCCGCCTGATATGCTTTCAATTGTTGATTCTGTTTTTCTAGCTTGGGTGCCAAAACATTATAAGCTTTTATAATTTTCTTAAGATGGTCTAGGCTCTTTTTTTCCTGATCTTTTAATTTTTTTAACGCCTTTACATTATCAATCGTCAACTCACTACTAACAATATTCAAGCGGGTGCATAAATGAGACCATTCGGACCTCATCACGGCACGCTCACGCTCCTCTTCCCGACATTGTTCTTGGAAATCGTGATACTCTTTTAACTGGATTTTCATATGACCGGTACGATCGCGAAGATAATCGACCTTACTTTTCTGATCAGCAACTAATTGCCTTGAATCACCTATTTCCGGTAAAGAATGGGCAAAAGGATGCTCTAATGCTCCGCATAAGCCACACGGCTCACCGTCTAACAAAGCCCCTCTATCTTGATGATGCTTTCGAAGTTGAAGCTCCCAGAAGGCCGTTTTCTGCAAAGCATTCAGAACCTTTTGCTCTTGTTCTAATTCAATCAAAAGTTGTTCATAATCGTTCGCTAATCCTGATGGGATATCGATCTTAGCAGGCGCTGAGCGAAACCACCCTCCTGCTCCAGCTTGATTAAACACCTTAAATTTTAACGAAAGTGCTTCTAAGGACTTAATAACTTGGTCGCGATTAGCTTGGTCTTCTTCTAAACCGATGACTTCTTTAAGACTTTTGCCATCCATGAAATAATCACGTTTTTGCTCGGCCTTAGTAATGGTAGCCGCTAGCTGTTCGCTTGAGCGGGTCAGTCGCTTTATGTCATTCTGCCGCTTTTTATTAGCCGCTAAATGTTGCTTAATATCCTTTTCTGCTGTTTTCTTTTTTTCCCTAAGCCCATCAATCTCTACTCGACTTTTTTTCAGCGCTAAAACATCAGGCATATTATCAATCAATGTTTTATCCATTGAACGATTTTTTAGCCATGTATCCACCGTCGCCAAGATAGATTTTTTCTCTCCTATTTGATCAGATAAAGTTTGTAATAATGTTTCTTCTGAGCCTTTATCTAATCGAATCTGTCCTAATTGAGATTTCAATTTATCAATATCTTCAATCGGTCTTGAAAGCGTCTGCTCATTCGGCGCTATCTCCAAACGATCCACTACGCCACGCTGCTCTAACTCATTTTTAAGCGCAGCAATCTCGACTTCTTCAGCGGCTAATTCCTTTTGAGATTGGTTAATTCGCCCCTCCATTCGATCAGACTCTGTCAATTGAGTCATGACTTTATCAATCTCAGTAAAGTCCTCTAATGTCGACAACGTATTGTTTAACTGATCGATTTCCAATTGTTTATTTGCAATAGCCTTATCCGTCTGCTCAATAAACTCTCCAACCCGCTCAACTTCAACGACCTGCTCTAACTGTTGCTCAAATACTTTTTTCTCATTAATAAAATCAACAACCTGCACTTTAAAGTCTGCCAGATCAAAACGGCTGGCCTCTAATTCAGCCGGTGTTAATAATTTTATTTCATTCAACTGGACTCGAAATTGATCTAGACTATCTTGTTGCTGTTCAACATCAGAAGTAATGCGTTGTTTATAATCAGTATAAATTTCGGATCCGAGGATTTTCTCAAGAATATCCATACGCTCGTTATCAAGCGCCTTTATAAAAGCTGAAAACTCACCTTGTGCTAAAACAATGCAACGGGTAAACCTTCGAAAATCCATACCCGTTAAATCAGCAATAAATGCCCGTACTTTTGCAGGCTGACTTTCAATTACTTCTTGTGTGCCATTCATACGACTCACTTGCATTTCAGGCGTTCTAACTTGACCCTCAATACATTTAACGGACCATCGAGATTGAAATTGCTCCTCTCCTAAAGAAAAAGAAACCTCACAAAAACTTTCATCCTCTTGCCTTGTCACTACAAAATTTGAAGGCTGATCAAACTTAATCGTTTCGCCATACAACCCTAAAGTGATTACATCGAGAATACTACTCTTACCCGAGCCATTGGGCCCGGTAATGGCAAACACACCGGTATCAGAAAGGGGTGATTCATTAAAATCAACCTGCCACTGCCCTTTAAGCGAGTTAATGTTCTTAAAACGAATTGAATCTATTTTCATAAACCTGTCGCCCTAATGACGGCTTTAAATCTTGGATAATAGTACGAATTATACTACCGATAACTGAATTTCGCTCAATTTGAGACTGGCAATATACCTTAAACAACAGCAAAACATGATCTTTATGCCTTCAACATACACTAAACCACTTGTAGTGGGGCTCTTAAAGTTTCTGTTATCATAAAAAAAACAGGAGCAAACATGAAAACCGTCTTAAAAACCATTTTACACTCGCTTTTAACCTGGCTTTTTAGGGTAGAAGTTCATGGACTGGAAAATTACCATAATGCTGGAAAACGCGTTTTAATTATTGCTAATCACACCTCTTTTCTAGACCCTTTACTCTTAGGTGTTTTTTTACCGGATAACATAACCTTTGCTATTAACACCCATATTGCCAAAAACCAATTCATTAAATCATTTCTCGGTTTGGCTCAGGTTTTTGTCATGGATAATACCAATCCATTATCGCTAAAATCTTTAGTCAACTTCTTAAAAACAGACCAAAAAACAGTTATTTTTCCTGAGGGTCGAATTACCACTTCCGGCTCTTTAATGAAAATTTATAACGGCACCGGCATGATTGCCAATAAAACACAAGCCGCCGTACTCCCTATACGCCTTGATGGCCCTCAATACAGTTACTTTTCCCGTCTTAAAAAAACACATCGCCTACAACTATTCCCCAAAATAACCATTCATATCCAACCCCATAGTTTTATTACGCCTCCTGATCACCTTACCGGCCGAGCAAGACATGCCTACAGCAACCAACAAATAACGACTTTAATGACCCGTATGATGTTTGCCAGCTCCCCATACCAACAGACTATTTTTTCTGCGCTACTCGAAGCCCGCCGCCGCCATGGTGGCTCACACAGCATCGTAGAAGATACAGACCGGCAACCTTTACACTACAACGCACTGATTACCCGTACCTTTATCGTCGCAAATCTGCTCAAACAAATTACCCGCGAAACTGAAACCATCGGCATTTTACTACCCACTTCCACCAAAACATTGAATGTTGTCCTTGGGTTACAACTGTATAACCGCGTCCCTGCAATGATCAATTTCTCCATGGGTTCTGCCGGAATGATTTCTGTTTGCGAAACCGCCGTTATCAAAACTGTAATCACTTCACGGCGATTTATTTCACTGGCAAAACTGGAGGCTGATATTGAAAAATTAACGGCCTCAGTTAACGTTATTTTTCTGGAAGATCTCATTGAAAACCTCACCATTACAGACAAACTTTTAGCCTTATATCAATGTCACTTTGCCCAATCTATTTATAATAAAATCACCCCCCAATCCACAGATAGAGCCATCATCTTATTTACTTCAGGGTCAGAAGCAAAACCCAAAGGTGTTGTATTATCACACCAAAATATCTTATCGAATCATAGCCAACTAGCCGCCGTTATCAGTTTTACGCCTCAAGATATTGTCTTAAATGTATTACCCATGTTTCATTCATTTAGTTTTACTATCGGCACACTATTACCGGTCTTAAATGGTATGAAAACCTTCCTTTACCCAACGCCATTACATTTTAATATTATCCCTGAGCTTTCCTACGAATTAAATGCCACTGTCCTTTTCGGCACTAACACCTTTTTATCCGCCTATGGTCAAGCTGCCCACCCGTACGACTTTCAAAGTATTCGTTATGTTTTTGCAGGTGCAGAATCTTTACAACGTAATACCCACGACCTTTGGTCAGAAAAATTCGGTATTCGTATATTTGAAGGTTATGGTGCCACTGAAACCAGCCCGGTACTTTCTGTCAATAGCCCTAAACACTATCAAGCCGGCTCTGTAGGACAGTTTTTACCCGGAATCGATTATCAGCTAGAAACCATTCCAGGGATTAGCACCGGCCAACAACTCCACGTTTCCGGTAGCAACATCATGCTCGGTTATCTCTTACCTGATGCTCCCGGGGAATTAATTCCTCCCGCTTCTATTTTTGGCGCTGGCTGGTACAACACCGGTGACATCGTTTCCATCGATAAAGCCGGCTTCATAACTATTTGTGGCCGAAGTAAACGCTTTGCAAAAATTGGAGGTGAAATGGTTTCTCTATCCGTTATTGAACAACTCGCCAGCACAACTTGGCCAGACTCAAAGCATGCTGCCACAACAATTCCTGACCTTAAAAAAGGCGAGCAAATTATATTACTAACCACACAGAAAGAAGCCACTCTGACCGCATTAACCCTAATGCTTAAAACACAAGGATTAAGCACGCTTAATCTACCTAAAAAAATAATCGTCATAAATGAAATACCAACCCTTGCCACCGGCAAGACCGATTACCCAGAAATTACAAAACAGGTCACACTCAGTAACTAATAAAAAACTATACGGCCAGCTAACTCCATGAACAAAAATATTCTAATTTTACTGATCGTACAGTTTTTATCGGCTTTTGCAGATAATGCCATTTTATTTACCGTTATCGCTATCACGTTACAAAGCCCAATGGTTCCCAGTTGGTACATTCCGGCTTTACAAGCCATCTTTCTAATGGCTTTTGTTTTACTCGCACCCTGGGTGGGTGCAATAGCAGACCGCTACCCCAAACCAAGAATATTGATCTTGGCAAATCTCATTAAAGCAACCGGAGCACTGTTGTTATTTTTCGCCTTTGAACCTCTCATTGCCTACGGCATCATTGGTGTAGGTGCGGCCTTATACAGTCCTGCAAAATACGGGATATTACCCGAGTATAGCCAGGAACAAGCCCTTCTTAAAGCCAACAGTTGGGTTGAGGGATCAACCATTCTTGCCGTTTTATCCGGCATGGTGATTGGCGCTAAAATTGCCGACCACTCCACTGAACAAGCCTTGCTGACCGTTATTTTCTTGTTTATAGCATCTGCTGCCATCACCCTACTCTTACCGCAAAAAAAACCACCCAAACAAACATTAAAAATGGGTATTACAACCTTCTACCGACAATTTAAAGCGTTCTTGAACCATCCGACTTGTCGCTTTGCCTTAATAAATGCGGCTATATTCTGGGCGACAGCAGCAACACTTCGAGTCGTCTTAATTGCTTGGGCACCGTTAACACTACAGTTAACCAGTGCCACCGAAATTGCCGAATTAACCTTTTTTCTTGCCATCGGAATAATTTTAGGTTCTTCCCTAGTCCCCCACCTTATCCCCTTTGAAAAATTGCGCCGCATACTCATACCCGCCTATTTAATGGGAGTGTTAATCATCTTTTTAAGCTTATTGTCTACTCTATTGCCCGCACGTATTACACTGTTGCTTATCGGCTTAATGGGGGGGCTTTATATCGTCCCTGTCAATACCACCCTGCAAGCCCTTGGTCATCAGGGTATCGGTAGTGGCCGAGCCGTTGCACTACAAGGGTTCTTTCAAAATATTGCCATGCTTTGTGCTATCGGCCTGTATACCTTATCGACCTCTTTATCATTACCCCCTAACCATGCGATGATCATTTTAGGTGGTAATATTCTACTTTGCACAACCTTGGTATTCTTAAACTTTGCTAAGAATACGACACCACCGGTCTATAACAATAAGCCACAAAAACCCAATGAACAATAATTAGCCTACTCATGATAAAAGAAAAGCTCGCAGTCGTTAATGCGCAAGACAAGGTCATTGAAATTCGGGATCGCGATGAAGTACACCGGTTAGCCCTACGCCACCGCGCCGTCCATATTCTGATCTTCAACCAAAAGCAAGAACTGTTCTTACAAAAACGTTCACCGCAAAAAGATATCAATGCTGGTTTATGGGATAGTTCTGCTGCAGGTCATGTCGATGCGGGGGAAGATTATGATCATTGTGTTATCCGAGAGGTTTCTGAAGAATTAGGGATACAACTACACCAGCAGCCAGAATTCTTATTTAAACTTAGCCCGTCTTTTGACAACGGCATGGAATTCATTCAGGTATACCGCAGCCAGCATAATGGCCCTTTTACACTCTGCACAGAGGAGATTGAGGAAGGTCAGTGGTTTTCAATCCCTGAAATATCCGAACGGGTTTCTGCAAATGCACTGCCTTTAACATCGACGTTTAAATCGATCTGGAAATCTTTTATTACTTTATCTAAAACCTATTAAAAAAATAGTCATGTCTATTTCTCGCAACCAATTAATTCAATTTTATAGCACCTTACTAAGGACCCAGGACTTTCAAGACTACGGACCCAATGGGCTACAAATTGAAGGTACCCATGAAATCAAGAAAATTGCCTTTGCCGTTTCTGCAACGGTAGAATCCATTTCACAAGCCATTAACTTTCAAGCCGATGCTCTCGTTGTTCACCACGGTCTTTTCTGGTCCTTTCATGGGCCAAGAACATTAACAGGTCCCTTTGCTAAGCGCATTTTTCCACTCATTCAAAACAAAATAAACCTATTAGGCTATCATCTTCCGCTTGATGCCCATGTAGCTATTGGCAATGCAGCCGAAATTGGTCAACGCCTGTCTTTAAAAAATATCGAACCTTTTGGTAATTACAAAAATTGCCCAACCGGCATCAAAGGCCAATTGAGCACTCACTTAACCGCCCAGCAATTAGCCGATGATTTAACCCGTATTTTGAATCATTCCGTCATTCTCGCTTCCCCCAACACATCTGCTGTCCTTAGCTCCATTGGAATTATTACCGGCGGAGCGAACAGCGATTGGAAACTCGCTGCAGAACAAGGTCTAGACGGTTATATCACCGGTGAAATCAGTGAGCATGACTGGCATGAAAGCCAAGAATCAGGAATCCATATGTTTGCTGGTGGCCATCATGCAACCGAACAATTTGGCATTCAGGCCTTACTTGAAAAAACTCAGCGTGAATTTAAGGTTGAATGTATGTTTTTCAATAGCCAGAACCCCGCCTAACCCATTAAAACGACAAGTTCTAAGACTGAACATTTTTAAACTCTCATTGTATTAATCACAACACGCGCTCCCTATGAAAAAAGAAAACATCACTATTCGCATCAATGACAAAGTCTCAATCTCTTCCGTTTGGCACACGCCAGATTGTTATTCGAAAATATTAATTATTGCCCACGGTGCAGGTCAAGGTATGCTCTCTAGCTTTATTAGTCAACTCCATGAGGGTATTGCTGAAAAAGACATTCTTACCATTAAATTTAATTTCCCTTATATGGAAAAGGGCCGAAAAGCCCCTGACCGCGCGCCCCTTCTTGAAGCGACTTGGAAAGCTGTCATTCATTTTGTTCTGGAAAGAACCCAGAGTCGCCTTGATCAATTATATATTTCAGGAAAAAGTATGGGTGGACGATACGCGACACTGGTCGCGGCTAACACTGAATTAGCGATAGGCGGCCTTATTGTCTATGGTTACCCGCTCCATGCTCCCGGCAAAACGGATCGATTAAAGAATGAACATTTTCCTCAAATCACCTGCCCGTTTTTAATTTTTCAGGGGACACGTGATACTTTAGGAAAAATAGAGCTATTAGAATCATCGCTCTTGAAAGTCCCTGATCCCGCCACATTAACGATTATTAACGGCGGCGATCATTCATTCAAGTTATTAAAAAAACTCAATAAAAGCCCTGAGACTGTGATCACTGAACTCACGGAGAAAACCAGTGAATGGATCAAACAACATTAACTGGGCCTCATTAAGTGACCTTACAAAGACTATGGCCGAGCTACACGGTTAAATTAATTTACCCCATAAATCATGCTCATCTGCATCTTCTATTTCAACCTTGACCCAGTCGCCTACATTTAAATGCGTTGCTCCATCAATAAAGACCTGACCGTCAATTTCAGGGGCATCAAAACGACTTCGGGCTACTGCACCTTCAGCGACCACCTCATCAACCAACACTTGCTCAATGGTACCAATACGATTTTTCATTTTAGCCGTACTAATTTTAGCTTGATGCGCCATAAAACGTGCTAAACGATCTTCTTTTACCACTTCAGAAACCGGATCGGCTAATGTATTAGCAACGGCTCCCTTAACGGGCGAATAGGTAAAACAACCAACGCGATCTAATTGTGCAGCTGTCAAAAATTCTAATAACAACTCAAACTCTGCTTCCGTTTCCCCCGGGAAACCAACAATGAAAGTACTGCGTATAACTATGTCAGGACAAATATTACGCCAGGCTTGAATTCGTTCTAAATTGTTTTCTGCCGCCGCAGGACGTTTCATTAACTTTAGGATCCTAGGACTAGCATGTTGAAAAGGTATATCCAAATAAGGCAGAACTTTACCCTCAGCCATTAACGGAACTATATTGTCAACGTGTGGGTAAGGGTAGACATAATGCATACGCACCCACACACCTAATTCACCTAATGCCCGTGCTAAATCATAAAACTGCGCTTTCCATACCTGTCCACGCCACGTACTTTCCCGATATTTAATATCTACACCGTAAGCACTGGTATCTTGAGAGACAACCAACAATTCTTTGACACCGGCAGCCACAAGTTTTTCAGCCTCGACCAAAACATCGTCAATAGGTCGACTCACCAAATCACCTCGCATTGAAGGAATAATACAAAATGTACAGCGGTGATTACAGCCTTCCGATATTTTCAAATAAGCATAATGACTGGGTGTCAACTTCACACCCTGAGGAGGCACTAAATTATTATAAGGGTTAGCTTCAATGGGGAGATGATCATGAACGGCAGCAACGACTTGATCATAAGCATGCGCACCAGTCACACTCAAAACTTGTGGGTACTTAGCACGTATTTCATCTTCTCTAGATCCTAAACAGCCGGTCACAATAACCTTACCGTTCTCCGCAATCGCTTCTCCAATACTATCCAGTGATTCCTCAACAGCTGCATCAATAAAACCACAGGTGTTAACGACCACTAAATCAGCTCGATCATAATTAGCAACAACCTGATATCCATCCGTTCGCAGTGTTGTCAAAATACGCTCGCTATCAACCAAAGCCTTAGGGCAACCTAAACTAATAAATCCTACTGTAGGGTCTTTCATACTCATCTCTTTTTTATGGTTTTTGTGCAATAACAATGGCCCGTATGGGTGCGGGCAATCCTTCACAGGTTAAATCTTGATTATCAGGGTCTAAAAAATCTGGTAGTGAATTAAAAGTCATCCACTCGGTTTGGCGCTGTTCATTTGGGGTCGTTTTGCTCACATCAATTAATCGAATATTTTTAAATCCACAACGTTTTAACCAATGAATCAATGCGTCACAACTGGGTAAAAACCAAACATTACGCATTTTAGCGTAACGTTCACCGGGCATCATCACATGATGACAGTCGCCTTCAGTGACTAACGTTTCCAAAACCAATTCACCCCCCGGACGTAAACAACGATGCAAGTCCTGCAAATGATCGATTGGTGAACGCCGATGATATAAAACACCCATCGAAAAAACAGTATCAAATAACGCCAAGGGTTGTGGAATCTGTTCTAATGTCAGCGGCAGTACATAAATCGGCGCTTCACCATAAAGCTTTCTAATCGCCTGAAATTGCATCACATTAACCATGGTAGGATCAACACCAACAACCATTCTGGCTTGTTCACCAAGCATACGCCAACAATGATAACCATTACCACACCCAACATCCAACACCAAACGATTCCGCAGTGGTTCTATAGCTGCTTTCAATCTGTCCCATTTCCAGTCAGAACGCCATTCTGTAATAATGGGAACCCCTAACAACGTGAAAGGACCTTTGCGCCATGGATGAAAAGCTTTTAACTTGTCCTTCAACTCCTCCTGAAGTTCCAGCGTAATATCAGTGGCACTACCAATAACGATAGAACTCTCACGCAAGCCCTCTAGAGATCCAAAACCTTCAGGTAATGCTTCAACAATGTTTTTCCAAACACTCAAGCTACCGTGTCTTTTCTGATTAAATGCTTCAGCTATTTGAGTCGGTATAATTTTCGCCCATTGATCTGCATTGGCTGCAGTCAACGCGCTATATAACGGATCGTAGTCAATCATTTCAAGGCCAAAATAGAGGCGAAATTGAAATATTGGAACCACACTTCACTACTTTCAAAACCAATACCTCGAAGCCGCTCCTGATGTTCGACTAAGGTTTCAGGTAATAAGATATTATCAAGCGCCAAACGTTTTTGACTGATCTCAAGGTCACTATACCCATTAGCCTTCTTGAAAATATGGTGCATATCGGTATGTAATGCATTTTGGCGATCGTCAGAAAATTGCAACTTCTCCGACAGAACCAGAATACCTCCTGGCAACAACCCTTGAAAAACATGGGTCAATAAGGCTAAACGGTCATCGCGTGGTAAAAATTGCAAGGTAAAATTAAGCACCACGACAGAGGCTTTCTCAATAACTATTTCACGTACGTCTGCTTCAATCACCTGAACCGGGATTACGCCATCATCTTCATTCACGAGTCGCTGACACTGTTCAATCATTGCCGGTGAATTATCCACGGCAATAATTTCGCAAGCGCTCTCAGTAATCTGGTGCCGCATGGATAACGTAGCCGCACCTAATGAACAACCCAAATCATAGCAAATACTGTCCGGTTGAACAAAACGTTCAGACAGGAGTCCTATTGCCGATATCATAGCTCTATAACCGGGCACAGAACGCTGAATCATATCCGGAAACACCGTTGCGACAGAGGCATCAAATTTAAAATCAGCGACCTCTGCAAGAGGCTTAGAAAATATTGAATCTACGCTAGATGCCATTACTTACAATCACAGTCCAGTCCAATCTAGTTCTGCTCAAGGCACCAAAGCCGCGACATTATTTTCATGTAGCTTATCAATCATTTTTTGTAAGGATCCAATCCTCTTAACCTGTCCATTAAAACTACTTCTATAATTAGTCACCAGGCTAACGCCTTCAATAATAATATCGTAAACCAGCCAACGCCCTTTTTTCAGATGCATCCGGTAATTTACCGAAATGGGTTGTATTCCCGGCTGTAAAACTTCTGTTTTGACCACTGTCTTTTTAGCATCGTTAGCCAATCTCAAGGGTAAATAACGAATTGACCATTCTTTAAATTCCAAAAATGCCCGCGCATAGGTACGAATTAATTTCACCTTAAATGCCTCTGTGAACGCAACCCGCTGCTCAGGCGTCGCCTTTTTCCACTGCTTACCCAGAACCAACATTGAAATACGTTTAAAATTAACACGCGGCTCAATAATTGTTGTTACGTTCTTAAAAACTGTTGGGAAGTCTTTACCCACATTTTCATCTTCTAAGCTAGCTTTAAACTGAGTAGAGGCTTCATTTAAAACAAGTTGGGGAGCCAATAAATCAGCCGCTAAGACTGGTTTCAGAGGCATTACCAATAAGGCTAAAAGCAAGATCCTTATGTTGTTATCCATTTTCTATTAACTCCGTTATAGGCTCATAAACATTTAATTAAGCACACTTCAATATATTATCAATAAATTTTTTTTATAAATCCCTGATACAATGCAATTAAACTAAATCCAACTGTTTATTTTATCTTTAAACCATGGAAAATAACATTCATTTCCCCACAACCCGTATGCGTCGTATCCGTAGCCGTAATTTTTCAAGACGCTTGGTGCGTGAATCACAGATCACGACCGATGACTTAATTTACCCACTATTTATTATTGAGGGTCACAATACCGCTGAACCGATCCCGTCCATGCCCGGAATTAACCGGCTATCCATTGATCTCTTGGTTAATGAAGCACAAGAAATTTTAACACTAGGTATTCCGGCGGTAGCCTTATTCCCTGTCCCTAATAGCACCGATAAATCAGAAAATGCCGAACAAGCCTATAATCCAGACGGTCTGATTCAACGTGCTATCCGAGCGTTAAAATCACAATGCCCTGACTTAGGGATCATTTCTGACATCGCCTTAGATCCCTATACGGTACACGGACAGGACGGCCTTATGAATGAAAATAACTATGTGCTCAATGATGAAACCATTGCCATTTTAGTCAAACAAGCGCTCTCTCATGCGCAAGCAGGTGCAGATATCCTTGCACCGTCAGATATGATGGATGGTCGCATTGGTGCTATCCGTCAGGCGCTTGAAAACAATCACTATACCAATACGCAACTTCTCGCCTACTCCGCTAAATATGCTTCCAGTTTTTACGGCCCGTTTCGAGATGCTGTCGGCTCCAATGCCGCCCTTGGAAGCACTGATAAAAACAGCTACCAAATGGATCCCGCTAACAGCTATGAAGCCCTAAAAGAAATCGCACTAGACTTGAGTGAAGGGGCTGATATCGTTATGGTAAAACCGGGCACACCCTATCTAGATATTATCTATCGTATCAAACAAGAATTTAAGACCCCTACTTTTGCCTACCATGTCAGCGGTGAATATGCCATGTTAAAAGCAGCCGCACAAAACGGCTGGATTAATGAAAAAAACACGGTGATGGAGACCATGTTAGGATTCAAAAGGGCCGGCGCTGATGCGATACTAACTTATTATGCTAAAAACATCGCCCTGTGGCTAAAAGAACATGACTAACATTGATCATTACGCGGTTTTTGGAGACCCTATTAATCACAGCAAATCACCTTTTATTCACCATCATTTTGCCGAACAAACCAGTCAAAAACTTCACTATAGTGCCCAACAAGTCTCTGCCCAACAGTTCAATACACAACTGACCGATTTCTTTGCCCGGGGTGGAAAAGGTATTAATTGTACGGTTCCCCTCAAAGAAATTGCCTATAAAGCCGTCAGTCAATTAACTGATCGCGCCGAATATGCCAAAGCCGTTAATACCATTATTCAACAACCCGATGGCTCACTCTTAGGAGATAACACCGATGGTGTTGGGCTCATTCAGGATATTACTATAAACCATCATGTCTCGCTTAAAATGAGTAATATCTTAATACTCGGGGCCGGAGGCGCTACTCGAGGTATTCTTGCCCCGTTATTAGCGCAAGCACCCAAACAAATCATTATCGCTAACCGCACACCCTCAAAAGCACAACAATTAGCACTTGAATTTACCCGTAAAATTCCAATTACTGGCTGTGGCTTTTCAGACCTACCCACACAACAGTTTGACCTCATCTTAAATGCCACCTCTGCGAGTCTTAGTAACCAAGTACCGCCGTTACCCAATGACCTACTAAACCAACACTCCACGTGCTATGACCTAGCCTACAGTAATAAACCAACCCCTTTTGTGCGCTGGGGACAACAATTTACCGATAAAAGCCTTGACGGTCTCGGAATGCTCGTTGAACAAGCGGCTGAAGCGTTTTACTTATGGCGGGGAATTCGCCCTGTAACGCAAACCGTCATTCAAGACTTAATAAACGCCCGTCTTTAACTGACTACTCGCTTTATTGTGAACCCAGCAAGACCTTACAGCGATGGTTCTTGCTCAGATAAATATTGGTCCTTTAACTGTTTATAATGATTGCACGAATAGACTAGGTAGTCCTTCTCTGTTGCCGTTAACATTCTGACCTGACGCACCGGTGAGCCATGATATAAAAAACCACTCTCCAAATGCTTTCCCGGCGGCACTAAGGCACCTGCACCTAGCATCACAAAGTCATCTAACACGGCTCCATCCATCACAATAGCGCCGATACCAATTAAACAATAATCACCAATGGTACAAGCATGCAAGACCGCACGATGCCCAACCGTGACACCGACACCTAAGGTTAATGAAAACCCACCCGGCGCATAAGGGCTATCATGGGAAACATGAAGAATCGCCCCATCCTGTATATTACAAAGCTCCCCTATCGTAATTTGTTGCACATCACCTCGTACGACAGCCATGGGCCAAATGGATACATGGTCTGATAAAAAAACATTCCCAATAACCCGAGCCGTTGTATCCATAAATACACCTTCCCCGACTCGTGGTTGCAAACCCTTAAAACTTTTTAGTGTTACCATAAAATAAAATCCTTCTTAAAACTAACATGACCTTGGTTGCAAATAACAAGAATGCTCTTGAAACAAGTAAAATTAATGATACGATAAATTGCTAACTATTAATATCCACTCCTAATAAGAACGTCATTAAACCTCTATCCCTACTCTAATTAACGCATAATAAAATAATGAACAACCCGTTACTGACTGCAGAGACCTTACCTCCATTTTCAAAAATAGAGCCCAAGCACATTGAGCCTGCTATCGATTACTTGCTTGAAGAATGTCGCGCGCTAATCAAAATAAAAACACAATCGACAGAACCTTTCAGCTGGGAAAACTTTGTTGATCCCATTGAAAAAGTAGAAGACCGGCTCAACAAGGCTTGGTCTCCTATTAGCCATATCAATTCAGTTGTTAACAACAAAGACATTCGTGAAGCTTATAATGCCTGCCTGCCTAAACTAAGTCAGTATTCCACTGAAATGGGCCAGAACAAGGCGCTTTACAATGCCTACAATCAAATTGCTAATGGCCCTGATTTCTCAACCTTAAGTCAAGGCCAACAAAAAACCATCCAAAATGCATTGCGTGATTTTGAACTCTCTGGCATCAGTCTTACCCCAGACCAACAAGTTCGTTACCGAGAAATCAGCCAAGAATTGACAACATTAACCAGTAAATTTGAGGAAAATGTTCTCGATGCGACACATGCTTGGAAAAAAAATATCCTAGATGAAACGCTGCTTACTGGGTTGCCTGAATCAACCCGCACCTTGGCAAAAACAACGGCTGAAACAGATGGACTTCCAGGCTGGGTCTTAACCTTAGACTTTCCCTGCTATCTTGCCGTTATGACTTATGCTGATAATTCAGCATTGCGCCAAGAAATCTATACGGCCTTTGCCACACGAGCATCGGAAGTTAATCCCGAAACAGCACAATGGGACAACACTCAAGTCATGGATGACCTGTTAGCACTGCGGCATGAAAAAGCACAACTTTTAGGCTTTAATAATTATGCCGAATTATCACTGGCCACTAAAATGGCTGACAGTTCTCAGCAAGTCATCGATTTCTTAGAAGACCTCGCAAATAAATCCAAAGAGCACGCACAAAAAGATTTTGATGCCCTACAACAATTTGCTCGACAGGAATATAACGTAAAACAATTGGAGGCCTGGGATATCAATTATTTCTCAGAAAAAATGCGTCAGCAACACCTTGAATTGTCACAAGAAGAAATACGCAACTACTTTCCCATTACCCGCGTCCTCCCTGGCTTATTCACTATAGTCAACAAACTATACGGCTTAACCATTAGTGAAATTCATGACTTTGATCGCTGGCATTCAGATGTTCGTTTTTTCGAAATACACGACAAAAACAAAGTCATGCGAGGTAAATTCTACTTGGACTTATACGCACGCCCCAATAAACGTGGCGGCGCCTGGATGGACGACTGTGTCTCACGCAAAAATGGCCCTGAAGGTCTACAAACACCGGTCGCCTATCTAACCTGTAACTTCACCCCCCCTTCCAGCGATGACCCTGCTCTACTGAGTCACGATGAAGTCATAACCTTGTTTCATGAGTTTGGTCATGGGTTACATCATATGTTAACCCAAGTTGATGCGCTATCCGTCTCAGGAATCAACGGTGTTCAATGGGATGCCGTAGAATTACCCAGTCAATTTATGGAAAACTGGTGCTGGCAAAAATCTGCTCTAGAAATTATTTCTGGGCATTATAAATCCGGCAATCCTCTCCCTGAATCCTTGTTAGACAAGATGTTAGCCGCTAAAAACTTTCAATCCGGTATGTTCATGATTCGACAACTGGAATTTAGTTTATTTGATTTCCAAATTCATCTTAATTTCAACCCTCGTGAACCCAGTAATATTTATTCCACCTTATCCGCGATTCGTAATCAATTTTCAGTCGTGATTCCACCCACGTTTAACCGTTTCGCTCACAGTTTCTCACACATTTTTGCCGGCGGTTATGCCGCAGGTTATTACAGTTATAAATGGGCTGAATTATTATCCTGTGATGCCTTCTCACGATTTGAGGAAGAAGGTATTTTCAACCCTCAAACCGGCCATGATTTTTTAACCCATATTTTAGAAAAAGGTGGCAGCATTGATGCTATGGACTTATTTGTTAATTTCAGAGGCCGAGAACCCACTATTGATGCACTACTACAACATAATGGAATAATGGCATGAGTTATAAAGACTTACGAGATTTCTTAACCTTACTTGAAACCTCAGGGGAACTTAAAAGAATACAATACCCTGCTGATCCTTATCTAGAAATCACCGAGATATGCGACCGCATGTTAAAGCAAAAGGGGCCTGCTTTATTGTTTGAAACACCCAAAAACTCTACAACGCCCTTATTAGGCAATTTATTCGGCACGTCACACCGTGTTGCTCTGGGGATGGGGGCAGAATCAATTACCGAATTACGCGAAGTCGGTAAGTTACTCGCTTACCTTAAAGAACCAGAACCACCTAAAGGAATGAAAGACGCCGTCAAAAAACTGCCCGTCTTCAAAAAAGTTTTACACATGGCCCCTAAGATTATTAAAAATCCTAAGTGCCAAGAAACAGTGATTGAAAGTAGCGATGTTGACCTATCGAACTACCCTATACAAACTTGCTGGCCAAAAGATATCGGGCCACTTATTACTTGGGCATTAGTCATTACTAAAGGACCTAATAAAGAACGACAAAACCTCGGTATCTACCGGCTACAAGTTTTAGAAAAAAACAAGGTTATTATGCGCTGGCTAGCCCATCGAGGGGGCGCTCTCGACTTCAAAGAATGGCAAGAAACCCATCCCGGAAAACCCTTTCCCATTGCCGTTGCTTTAGGCGCAGATCCTGCCACTATCCTAGGAGCTGTTACGCCCATTCCTGACAGCCTATCTGAATATGCCTTCTCTGGCTTATTAAGGGGTAATAAAACTGAAGTGACCCAATGCCTTAGCCATGACCTCCAAGTACCTGCCTCTGCTGAAATTGTTTTAGAAGGATTTATTTACCCAGATGAGATGGCCCCAGAAGGACCCTTTGGTGATCATACCGGCTATTACAACGAAGTCGAAGAATTTCCTATTTTCACTATTGAAAAGATTACGCAACGAGAAAAACCTATCTACCATAGCACTTATACCGGTCGTCCTCCCGATGAACCCGCTATTTTAGGGGTCGCACTTAATGAAGTGTTTATACCTATTTTACAAAAACAATTCCCTGAAATTATTGATTTTTACCTGCCCCCTGAAGGTTGCTCCTACCGCATGGCCGTGATTAGCATGAAAAAACAATACCCCGGGCATGCCAAAAGGGTCATGTTAGGGACATGGTCATTTTTGCGTCAATTCATGTATACAAAATTTGTTGTCGTTGTTGACGATGATGTCGATGCGCGAAATTGGGAGGATGTCATTTGGGCTATGACAACCCGCATGGACCCCGCGAGAGACATTACCCTGCTAGAAAACACGCCGATTGACTATTTAGATTTTGCATCACCCGTCTCCGGCTTAGGCTCAAAAGCTGGTTTTGATGCAACGAACAAATGGCCTGGAGAAACGACACGAGAGTGGGGCGAACCGATAGTGCAATCAGCTGAAATCATCAAAAAAGTAGATGAAATATGGTCTAGCTTATAAGCTTTTCATCACTACCGCTAACGGGTTCTGAGACGTCATTAGCGGTGGCATCTTCAGCGATCACCAATGGCTCATCAGGCCTACTCTCAATCGCCTTTACTAATTGATTTGAGTGCATGACTAGCCCTTGCTTAAAAAATTCTGCTGCTTTCTCAAAATCTCCTTTCATGGCCATGATCTCAGCTAACATATGATAGGCCGATACTGCTGGATTTAATTCGATACTTCTGGTTAAAAAAACTTGGGCTTGTTCCCAATTTTCAGCCACATAAAATAGTTTACCGACAACCCGAAGCAGTACTGCATTTCGAGGGTACAATTGAGCCCACTGTTCTGCGATCTGTATTTGTCGCACCGTATCATCCGATACAAGATCCCCATAAAGTTCAAGTAATGCATCTTCCTTATCAACCATTAAATGCTCAACAAGTTGGGCTTCAACCCTAGCACCTGCACCGCATCGAATCATAGCGGTAAAATAACCAACCGCTATCGCTTTAACGCCTTTAATATCAGCAGGGATATCTGCCCACAATCTCTCGACATCTTCCGCGTCGCCTTTTTCCCCTTGTTGCACTAATAACCCACCGTACACATTGAGCGCTAAGGTTTTTCGTTCGGTTGCGAGTAATACCTTGCTCTTATCTAGAACCGGAAATAATTCAACTAGAGACTGCCAATCATCCTGCTTTAAATAAGCCTGGTAGAGTAATTTAATAAGTCCTGAATGCGAGGCATCTAGGCTCTGTAAATGCAACAAGGTTTCTTGGGCTTCAGTATAATGATCTCGCGACAACTCAAGCTCTGCCTTTGTAAGGCCAATAGCAAATTCTGAACCAGGAAACTGGTCTGCCGCCATATTTAGATAACTATCCCGACTATCAAATGCACCGCGTAAATGAGCCGCTCTAGCGGCCGTTAAGTAATAAACCAAAGGCGCCGAACTACGGGGTGCGTGCTTAATTAGAATCTTCTCAGAACGCTCCCAATTCCCTTCAGCATAATCTACCAGACCAGAAACAAGCGCTTCTTTAGAGCGATTTAAGGTTACATTCTGACCCTTTGATTTTATTTTATTAGGTAACCGAATACACCAACCTAACCACCGTACCACTAGATAGAAAACAGTAAAACTAAACCATAAAACAACGGTAAAAAAGGCTAAGGTACTTTCCAGGGACCAGCGACCAATCCCAAGCATGACATACCCTGGATCATCATGATCGAAGAGCGTTTCCCATGCGTAATAAACCGCTACAACCAACAGCATCAAGGAAACTAAAAAATAAAAAATTCTTTTCACGCTAAAAACCCCTCAATAAACCTTAACCCGCAATTACAAGGCTTTATCGGCTTCGACTCTCAATTTACTAATATTCCTCAACATAGTCAGTGACTTACTTACATCGGGTATATCACTATGGATCGGTGTATTTTGTAGCTCTTTAATATCTAAAATAATCTGTGTTGCTTGTTCATTAGCCTCATAATTACTTTTTATCCAAGACTTTGAATCTTCAAGATCTTGTTTGAAAAGGTCATCCTGGTGTTGTAACAACGAAAGCATAGCCACTTCAATTCTAAGTTTTAATTGTTGCTTAATAAAATGCGCATCTCCTTGGGAAATAATTGCACGTACCGGCTGTTCTACACGGCGTATACTCACCAATCCATTAAGGTCCGCCAATAAATCTACAAACCATTGCCCCTCACCCGCTTCAGATTCCACATTACTCGCCAAGTCAACGGCAATTTTCTTTCCCGTGTAAGGGAATCGAAGCCTTAACGTCTCTGAGTCCTTAGCAATCAACTTTAGCTTTGAATAAATACCGACAACATCAGGAACTTGAACTTTCTTTAACAAAGAAATTTCTGTTGCGATTTCTTCACGCACTTTAAAAACACCGCCACCGCCGCTTTCTCTAAGACGTTGATCTGCAGCAGTGAGCGCTTTGATGGCCGCATTGACATCGCCGACAAGATGTAACCGCTGGTTAGCAACAGTCAACAAATATTCTGCATCAGCAATTAACCAATCTCCACGTGTTTTCCCTAATTGCCTTTTAATTTGGTCTATAGAAATACTCAACTCTTTCTTATTTGCTGCTAACTTTTCATCATTTAATCCTGAAAAGTTCTCCAACGCCTGATTAACAACCTGGTCTTTATTCGTAATTTCAGACTCCATCGTTGAAAATTGCGTTTGGATAGTTGCAAACTGTGATTGCATAGCCGCTAACTGTTTCTGGTATTCCGTCATCTGCCCAGATATTTCAATTAACTGTAAATCTTCCTTATGAACTTCATTGGTTAGCCCGTTCAAATCATCACGTTGAATTTCAAACAGATAGAAGCCAATTCCCGCAACTGCCAACACCAAAAAAATATTCAATAAGCCCAACCAAAGACCTTGTTGAGAACCGCCTTTAGCGTTTACCGCCACAGGACTTACAGTGTTGTTGTCACTGCTCGTAGATTCATCAGCTTTCTCTTGTATTTCTTCAGCCACAATGCTCTCCATTCGAAATGCTTTTAACTGCCGTCACAATATCTTTATTCGCTGGAGTTTGGGTGACTACAATCTTCTGAAACCCTAATCCCAATGCTTTTTTTCTAATTCTTTCACTGATAACCACCAATGGTTTTAACTTCAAAACCTTTTGAACATCGTCATCGACCATATCCAACAAATTTTCCAGCGCTTCATTGCTCGTTATTGTAACGATATCAACCGTATTTTTTATATCTAACCCTATCATAACCTGATGAGATATTGGGGGTTTTATTCGTCGATAAACCTCGCAATAATCAACGTCAGCGCCCAAAGATCGCAAATGCTCTGCCAACCACTCCCGACCGCCCTGGCCTCTCACAATAAGGATTTTCTGCCCTGAAACCTGTCGTTCACTCAGAGCAGCTAACAAAGCTTCACTATTAAACCCTGACTCAGGAATAACATCGACCCCCATACCGACAGCCTCTATTGCCTGAGCCGTTGCCAACCCAACAGCGGCTATGTTTGGCTTGCATAATATTTGTTGTGCTTGAGGCCAAACTGCCAAACTAAATTTAACCGCATTGGCACTGACAAAAACCAGCCAATCATAATCGGCTACTTTATCTAAAAAAAACGTATCCTTCGACTGCTGTAATGCTTCAATTTCAATCACAGGTATTCGCCTAGACAAATACCCCGCTTGTGCTAACAAACGACAGAGCACCTCTGCCTGATTTTTCGGCCGGGTTACTAACACACAGACACTCATCATTAAACTCAAAAACGCTATGAATAAACTGCTTGTAATATTTTCTTAGCGCCCTTTGCTAACAATTCTTCAGCAATTTCATAACCAATGGCTTTGGCCTGATGGACTTCGCCCTGACTTTGCGCACGTATAATTTTCTGACCATTCGGCATTCCAACCAAGCCCTGCATAAATAAGCCTCCATCCTGTAACTGAGCAAACCCAGCAATCGGTACTTGACAGCCACCCTCTAAACGCTCATTCATAGCACGTTCTGCAAGGACGCATTGCTGCGTTTCATGATCATGCAACGCATTAATAACAGCAGCAACACGGGCATCTCCGACACGGCACTCAATACCCAGAGCGCCTTGACCCACAGCCGGTAAACTAATCGAGGTAGGAATAATTTGCTTTATCCGATCAACCATCGCTAGTCTTTTTAATCCAGCTGCAGCCAAAATAATAGCATCAAAGTCGCCAGCATCTAGCTTAGCAAGCCGAGTATTAACGTTACCGCGTAACGGCAAAATATGACCCTTAGGAATTGCCTGTAATATTTGCGACTGACGCCGTAGGCTAGAGGTACCAATACGCGCATCTTCAGGCAATTCTTCTAAGCAACTATAACGATTCGAAACCAATGCGTCACAGGGATCTTCACGCGCTAAGATAACCTTTAACTCCAGCCCATCAGGAAAATCAACAGGAACATCCTTCATCGAGTGAACCGCGATATCGGCCTGCCCTGCTAACAACCCCTGTTCCAACTCTTTAACAAACAAACCTTTCCCACCGATCTTTGCCAGTGGCGCATCAAGAATTTTATCTCCGCGCGTGGTCATTTTTACCAATTCAGTTTTCAGCCCAGGATGAATTCGTCGTAATTGTTCGGCAATGTAATTAGCTTGCCAAAGTGCCAAGGGGCTATTTCGTGTAGCAATCCTGATCAACTGGTCATTCACTGAAAAAAGTCCTTAATTTGAGAGTATTAGCGGCTATTGTACCTTTATTTTACGAACACAAAAATTAGTAAATGAGCCCTATTACCTTACTTATAGCGACTACTGGTGTACTTTTCACCCCTCCGTCAACACCTCCAGACACCCCATAAAGATAAAAAAACTGTATCATAGCGGCTTAAGTTCTTAATACCTTTCACGTTATTACCTGAATATGACTACATCAAACAAAGATAAACTCTGGGGCGGCCGCTTCACACAAGCGACAGACAGCTTCGTTGAAGCTTTTACCGCTTCAGTTAATTTTGACCAACGCATGGCTGCACATGACATTCAAGGCTCTATCGCGCATGCTAAAATGCTTCACAAAATTGGCATCCTAACCGACCTTGAACTGGACAGTATTCTTACCGGTCTCGAAGAAATTTTAATTGACATCAATAATGGTGATTTCAACTGGTCAGTCGCGTTAGAAGACGTTCACATGAACATTGAAGCCCAGCTCACAACAGCGATTGGTCCTGCTGGCAAAAAACTTCATACAGGGCGTTCACGAAACGATCAGGTTGCCACTGACATACGTCTTTATCTACGCGAAGAAATCAGTCATATTTGCGCTGAACTACATCGCCTTAAAACAGGGTTATTAAATCTAGCCGAACAAGAACACGACACCATCATGCCTGGGTTCACTCATCTTCAAGTCGCCCAACCCATCACTTTTGGGCACCACTTAATGGCCTGGTTTGAAATGCTCAAACGCGACCAAGAAAGAATGGAGGATTGCCTAAAAAGAATCAACATCATGCCCCTAGGTTCTGCTGCACTTGCTGGCACCAGCTACCCGATTGACCGATTCATGACTGCTGAACTTCTCGGTTTCGACCGACCTTCTGATAACTCACTGGATTCTGTTAGTGATCGTGATTTTGCCATCGAATTTTCGTCTGCGGCCAGCCTTATCATGATCCACCTGTCCCGATTCTCTGAAGAATTAGTTTTATGGGCCAGCACTCAATTTGACTTTATTGACATTCCAGATACTTTTTGTACCGGCTCATCAATCATGCCCCAAAAGAAGAACCCTGATGTCCCCGAGTTAGTTCGTGGAAAAACCGGTCGCGTTAGTGGCAATTTAATTGCCCTACTGATGCTAATGAAGGGTCAACCCTTAGCCTATAACAAAGACAACCAGGAAGATAAAGAGCCGTTATTTGACTCAGCAGATACTGTTGTAAATTCCTTGCGCGCGTTTGCCGACATGATGCCTCACGTTAAAGCAAAGCGCCAAAACATGTATCAAGCGGCTAAACAAGGCTTCTCAACAGCCACTGATTTAGCGGACTATCTAGTTGGAAAAAACATCCCGTTCCGAGACGCCCACGAGATAGTAGGTCTCGCCGTTCGACTCGGCATCGAAACCCATCGCGACCTTTCAGAACTCACGCTAGAAGAATTACAACAATTTTCTAGTGAAATAGATAACGAGGTTTTCAATATCCTGACCTTAGAAGGCTCTGTAGCTGCTCGAAATCATATCGGTGGTACCGCCCCTGATACCGTTAAAAAAGCCATTGAAAACGCTAGAAAACAAATGTAACACCCCTAATCGCCGTATGTTATCCACCTTACAAACGTAAGGTGGATAATTTATAACGCTCGCGCTCTCAAAAAAGCCCGCTCGGACAATTCATGCCAGGCGCTAACTTGTTCCTTAAACCCCATCACTGAGTCATACACGCGTCGGGACATTGCATCGCTATCCGCTAACTCAGCAACAACATCATCAGAAAGCACCAACAACTTTTTAAGCACGTCATCTGGCAAAGCCATCACTTTGACTCCATGTTTATCAACAAGTGTTTTTAGCGCCTGATTATTACGCGCCGTATACTCTGACAACATATCTAAGTTAGCGGCTTTACAAGCAACCAAAATAATTTCCTGTAAATCCTTAGGCAAGGAATTAAAGGCCTCCTCATTAATGAGACATTCCATTGTTGATCCCGGTTCATGCCAGCCCGGGTAATAATAATATTTTGCCACTTTGTGTAACCCAAAAGCCAGATCGTTATAAGGACCTACCCACTCTGTGGCATCCAAGGTTCCTGTTTGCAATGCTGTAAATAACTCCCCTCCTGGAATGTTAACCGTCGTACCGCCAGCTCGTCTCAACACCTCTCCACCTAAGCCCGGAATACGCATTTTTAAACCGCTAAGATCTTCAAATGAGTTTATTTCTCGATTAAACCAACCTGCCATCTGGACGCCTGAATTCCCAGTCGCCGCAGGAATAATACCAAACGGTTGATATAATTCACGCCACAACTCCATTCCACCGCCATAATACAACCAACTATTCATTTCTTGAGCCGTTAGCCCAAAAGGCACAGCCGAAAAGAACTGCGTTGTTGCCGATTTACCTTTCCAGTAATACGCTCCTGAATGACCCAACTCCGCAACCCCTTTAGAAACCGCATCAAACACCTCAAAGGCAGGCACTAATTCTTTAGCACCATAAACCTTGATTTTAATTCGCCCCCCACTCATGGTATTGATCATCTGGGCCAACAAATTTGCATTCGTTCCCAGCCCCGGGAAATTCTTAGGCCAAGCTGTGACCATTTTCCAACGAAATTCAGCCTTAGCATTAGTCACTGTTGGCATAGCCGCCAATAAAGGACTAGCCCCAGCTGCAACCATAAAGCTTCTTCTTTTCATCAACTCACCTTGTCTCTTGTTTCAAATATAAACAGCCTTTATTCTGAAAGGATAAAATAGAATCCACGGGATTACCAATCCTATTACGCGTGGTTACCCTTAAAAAGCACCTTCTTCAATCGCATTAAAGTTTTCTTCAATGCGATATTTTCAGTAATTTGTCATCTTCCTGTCACAATACCTCCGTATCCTAAATGGACTTTATAAGCAAAACCCTTTATAATTTGGGGGTTTATAAGAACACATTCAATCTTAAGCCTTAGTGAATAACCGCAAGGCTTCAGCAGGAAATTTCTAACGATTACGCAGGAGAGACATCAATGGCAATTAAAGTTGCAATTAACGGGTATGGCCGTATTGGACGAAACATTTTACGCGCACTTTACGAATCAAACCGTAACAACGACATTCAAATTGTTGCAATCAACGACTTAGGCGATGCAAACACAAACGCTCATCTTACTCAATATGATACTGCGCATGGAAAATTTCCAGGCGAAGTAACTGTTGACGGTGACGCTATGGTTGTTAATGGCGATCGCATCAAAGTTTTTGCTGAAAGAGACCCTTCTAAACTTCCTTGGGGAGAATTAGGCATTGATGTTGTTCATGAATCAACCGGTTTTTTTGCTAGTAAAGAAAAAGCTTCTGCACATATTGCTGCCGGCGCTAAAAAAGTTATCATTTCCGCACCCGGCGGTAACGATGTCGATGCAACTATTGTTTACGGCGTCAATGACAACACTTTAACCGCTTCAGATACCATCATTTCTAATGCTTCTTGTACAACAAATTGTTTAGCACCTTTAGTTAAACCACTGTTTGATACATTAGGATTTGATCACGGTTTAATGACCACAATCCATTCTTACACTAACGATCAAGTTTTGACCGATGTTTTTCACCCCGACTTACGTCGCGCAAGATCAGCAACGCAATCGATGATCCCGACTAAAACAGGGGCTGCAGCAGCTGTTGGCTTAGTGTTACCTGAATTAGCAGGAAAACTTGACGGTTTCGCTATGCGCGTACCTACTATCAATGTTTCTGTTGTTGATTTAACCTTCCAAGCTTCAAGAGAAACAACCAAAGAAGAGGTGGACGCTATCTTAAAAACAGCTTCTGAAACTTCGCTAAAAGGTATTTTAGAATTCAATGACAAACCACTGGTTTCTATTGATTTCAACCATAACCCAGCGTCTTCTATTTACGAGTCTTCACTAACAAAAGTAATGGAAGGTAACTTTGTTAAAGTTCTTTCATGGTATGACAATGAGTGGGGATTCTCTAACAGAATGCTTGATACCACTATTGCACTATACAACGCTAAATAATTTAACTTAGGCCCTTAGTTCATGAAAAATCTTAGACGCACGAAAATACTGGCCACGCTAGGTCCTGCAACTGATGCACCTGGCGTCCTTGAAGGAATGTTTGAAGCAGGACTCGATGTTGTCCGACTCAACTTCTCTCACGGCGATGCTGAGACCCAAATTGAGCGTGCTAACGCTGTCCGCAGCATTAGCGCACAAACTGGTCGACATGTTGGCATTCTTGTAGACTTACAAGGCCCTAAAATTCGTATTGAACGCTTCAGGGATAACAAAGTTATTCTTGAAGAAGGCCAATCGTTTTCTTTAGATATTAACCTTGATGGCAATGCCGGCGATGAAACAGAAGTCGGTATTTCTTACAAACCGTTAGCGCAAGACGTTAACCCTGGTGACCGCCTACTTTTAGACGATGGCCGTGTTGTTATGGACGTTGTCAACGTCGTCAATATGCGTGTTAATTGTACCGTTATTGTAGGAGGAGACTTATCCAACAATAAAGGGATTAATTTACAAGGTGGTGGTTTATCTGCAGCAGCACTAACCGATAAAGATAAAGCTGACATCTTAACTGCAGCAAAAATTGATGCTGATTACGTTGCCGTATCTTTCCCACGTACTGCTGACGATATTCATGAGGCAAGAATGCTTCTAAATCGTGCTGGCTCTAACGCGGGTATTGTCGCAAAAATTGAACGCGCTGAAGCACTAGACGTCATTGATGAAATCATCATAGCCTCTGATGCCATTATGGTAGCCCGCGGAGACTTAGGTGTTGAAATTGGCGATGCTAACTTACCACCGGTTCAAAAGGACCTCATTAAAAGAGCACGCGCATTAGATAAAGTTGCAATCACTGCAACACAAATGATGGAATCGATGATTACCAACCCGATCCCAACACGTGCCGAGGTTTTTGATGTTGCAAATGCTGTTGTCGATGGCACCGATGTTATTATGCTTTCAGCAGAAACCGCTGCAGGAAAATACCCTGTTAAAGCTATTCAAGCGATGGACCGTGTTTGTCTTGAAACTGAAAAGCAAGCTAACGTAAGACTCTCGAACCACCGGGTTGAATCACAATTTGATCGATCTGATGAAGCCATTGCTATGTCTGCTATGTATCTAGCCAACCATGCTAACTGCAAAGCGATTGTCTCACTGACCTGTACCGGATCAACACCTTTATGGATGTCTCGAATTAGTTCTGGGATACCTATTTTCGCCTTTACCCACGACGCTAAAACTGCAAGTAAAGTAACCTTATATCGAGGTGTTTTCCCTTTTCTATTTGAAGACAATTCACCGGATCAAGAAACACGTTACCAAGCAATTTTTAAAATTTTGAAAAGTCGTCACCAAGCGGAGACTGGAGACAATATTATTATTACCCATGGGGACTTCCATCGCGTAGAAGGCGGTACCAATACCCTTCAGATTGTTAACGTTAAATAACACTAAGAACACTTACTCCTTGCATCAGCACGGAGTAAGTTTAGTGCCTCTTCTCCTGTAACCATAAGCAAACCTCATCACTCTCAGCCGCAATCGCTTTTAAGCGCGCTTCATGCAAGACTTGCTCTTCCGCAGTACAAAAAACAACGGGCAATGGCTTTCTATCTTTCAAAACCTGACTGACTGGCGAACCAACAGCGCTCTCTTCTCCCCCGTCCTCACCCCATAAGGAAGACTGCCCACCCGTCATCAACAAAAAAACTTCTGCTAAAATTTCCGCATCTAACAAAGCCCCATGAAGCGTACGATGACTGTTATTAATCGCATACCGCTTACAAAGAGCATCCAAGCTATTACGCTGCCCAGGATGTTTTTTTCTGGCATAGACTAGGGTGTCCAATACCGTACAGTGCGTTTCTAAAGCACCTGAAGCATAATCCATGCGGGCTAATTCTGCTTCAATAAAACCGGTATCAAAAGGCGCATTATGAATAATTAATTCGGCTCCCCGAACAAAATCGATAAACTCATCGGCAATATCTTCGAACCGCTGTTTATCTTGAAGAAATTCATTTGTTAGACCGTGTACTTCTATAGCCCCCTGGTCAATCAATCGATCGGGATTCAAATAGACTTGATACTGGCGACCTGTAACTCGCCGGTCAAGCAACTCAATACAACCAATCTCAATGATCCTATGACCCTCAGCGACTGAAATACCTGTGGTTTCTGTATCTAAAACGACCTGCCTCATAAAATAATCACGCTAATGAATCTACGCCGTCATTAGCTAATCGGTCCGCATGCTCATTACCTGGATTACCAGAATGACCTTTCACCCAAATCCAATTGATATCATGTCCGCTCATAGCTTGATCCAGTCGACGCCATAAATCTACATTTTTAACCGGTTTTCTTGCCGCGGTCAGCCAGTTCCGTTTTTTCCAGTTAACAATCCACTCGGTAATACCTTTTAAAACATATTTCGAATCAATATTTAAATTAACTTTACAGGAATGCTTTAGACTTTCTAAAGCCATAATAGCCCCCATTAACTCCATACGGTTATTAGTGGTCTCAATCTCTCCCCCGAACAACTCCTTGGTATGCCCCTCATATTGCATGACAACACCCCAACCACCTGGCCCCGGATTTCCACGGCAGGCCCCGTCTGTATAGATTTCAACCACGGTTACCTTTTTTTCATTCATTAAAAAAAACTCTTCACATAATAATTAACACAACGAACTGTTAAATAGGTTTAACAACAGGAATGCCTAGATATCGATCTAAAGCGTCTAATTTGATAATGTTATCACAACGTTTAATCCCTCTCAGAGCATAAGCGGTTACAAAATAAGACTCTGCGCTTCGCCGGTATTCTTGAGGAACCTGATAGTATTTCCGACAACCAAAACCTGCGACTGTTTCTACTTCATAATCAAGCGATAAGAGCTGATGACTAAATTGTGCTCGACTTAGCGCATGATTTGGTGATGATATTTTATTAAGTGTTTTGGCCAGAGAATAATCAGATGCAAACCAACTCCAAGGATTAAAACCAATAATAATAACCTCTCCTTCAGGCTTTAGCACCCTGTCAACCTCATCCAGAATAGTTGAAAAATCGTCTGCAAACTCTAAAAAATGAGGCAGGATAACAAAATCAATCGATTCGGTTTCAAAAGGCAACAAATAGGGCTGCCCCACAAGATATGAACAAGGCACCAGATAATGCAAAGAGGAATCTAGAATAACAGTACTCTGAGCACAATAACCATTCAAAAAATCTCTTTCCCAACCTAAAAAACCGATTTGCAATAAACATTGCATACTCGTTACTGAAATATTTCGCCGCAAGAACAAAGACTCATTATGTCGTAACACTCTGCCTTGAGGCGTCTTAAACCACTTGTAAAGAAGATCCCTAATCACAATATTATTAAATAAAAAATCAATTAATAAATGAGTTAAAATACTCCAATTCTTTAGTGCATTATATTGCCTTATTGTCCGAATTAATGAAATATTTCCTTATCCTTGTAAATATTCTTCTTAGTGGCTGCGCGATGCAAAATCAGCGCGCCGTTCTTCCCAATGATCTACTGCCCCCTCAAGACAGTGTTTCACAAAGCCTTACAGAAAAATTAGCCCCCTCAACGCCTAAAACTCAAACAAACATTTGGCAACGAATCTTCGATAACTATCGACTTCAAGATATTAACCACCCCAAAGTTACCCAAGAAATTGAGCGCTACCTGAAGAACCCTAAATTTTTAGACATTATTCAAAAACGCGCTGAACCCTATCTCTATCTTATTTCCGAAGCAACAGAGCGACAAAACCTTCCCGGTGAACTTGCATTATTACCTATCATAGAAAGCGGCTTCCAACCTAACGCCTACTCTTCTGGAAAGGCATCCGGTCTTTGGCAATTTATTCCATCAACGGGGCGAATGTTTGGCCTAAAACAGAATTGGTGGTACGACGGTCGCAGGGATGTCTATGCCTCAACGCAAGCTGCCACACGTTACCTCAAACAACTCAATGAAGAATTCAATGGCGACTGGCTGTTAACACTCGCCTCGTATAATGCTGGGAAAGGCACGGTCCGCAAAGCCATTAAAAGAAATAAAAAGAAACACCGATCAACAACATTCTGGGCACTGCCACTACCCCAAGAAACCCGCACGTACGTTCCAAGATTATTGGCTATCGCCCGAATTTTAGCGCATACCAAAGACTACCATCTACCTCAACCGACTGCTGCAAACAAACCCTACCTCGAACTGGTTGACATCAAAACACAACTAGATCTTAAAAAGGCAGCCGAAATCGCACAAATACCCTTGCAAGAGCTCCTTCAACTGAATGCTGGCCTAAACCGATGGTGTACACCACCCAATGGACCACACTACCTGTTAATACCCAAAGTAAAAAAGGCACGCTTTGAAGAAGAACTAGCTAAAGTTCCTCTAAATGAACGCCTAACTTGGCGCCGCCATAAAATAACCGCTGGTGAAAATCTAGGCCTCATCGCATTAAAATATCACACCAGTGTCAAAGCAATTCGTGAAGTCAACCGACTTACAGGCTCCCTCATTAGAACGGGTAAATTTTTACTCATCCCCACTGGCTCAAATAGTAAATACAATAGCTATGCTGCCACAGCACGCCCTTTTAAAAACCATAACACGGTTAAGAAAACAATCGTCTATACCGTTAAAAAGAATGATAACTTATGGTTAATTGCCCAAAAATTCTCAACACAGTCCAGTAAAATTGTTCAACTCAACCACCTCAAGAAAACCACTTATATCCAACCAGGACAAAAACTACGCATCCCTCAAAAGAAAAAGAACGCCCCCAGCAAACGACTATCTTTAGGGAGAGCACTACAAAAAATTTATTACACTATCCGCCAAGGTGATTCATTATCGCGCATCTCTAAGAAATTCAACGTCACAATTGGCAACCTCCGGAAATGGAATAAAATCGGCCGCTATATTCAACCCGGTCAAAAACTAAAACTGCTGATTAACACCCCATAGTTTTATTCGGCTAATCCACACTGATCTTAGGAACCGCCTTCAATAATTGCTGGGTGTATGGTTGCCTTGGATCATTCAAGAGCTGATAAACGGGTCCATATTCGACTATCTTTCCCTCATACATAACAGCAAGTTCATCTGCTATTTCTGAAACAACAGCTAAGTCATGGGTAATAAATAAATAACTCATTCCATACTGCTGCTGCAATGATTTTAATAGAAGAATAATCTTCTCTTGAACTGAAACATCAAGTGCACTGGTCGGCTCATCACAAATAATAAGTTTAGGCCGAACAGCCAACGCTCTCGCAATACAGATTCTTTGCCTTTGTCCTCCTGAAAACTCATGGGGATATCGCATCGCACATTCTGCGGGTAAACCAACCTGTTGCAATAATGTGGCTACCTCAACTTTACGCTGCTGAGAAGAAATTTCCGGATGTAATGATCGCAAACCCTCTCCAATGATCTGTCCTACTAACATACGAGGATTCATAGAAGAAAAAGGGTCTTGGAAAATAATTTGTATGTTTGACCGCATCTGGCGCAAAGGCTCGCCCTGCAAACCATTAATATTTTGACCTGCCCATATAATTTGACCGTCAACATTTTCAATCAAATTCAACAACCCTTTTGCCAACGTTGTTTTACCACAACCCGACTCACCGACAAGAGCCAATGTTTTCCCTGCATGTATTGTTAAATTAACACCATCAACTGCTTGATGATGACTGACTATGCGATTAAAAAATCCTTTTCTGACCGGATACGAAATACTCATGCTCTTCAGCTCAAGTAAAATATCCCCCGTTACATTCGCTTCTGCACGGCAACTATCAATAGAAGGTAACGCGGCTAATAACTTTTGCGTATAAGCGTGCTCTGGGTAGTTAAATAACTGCCGAGTTTCAGCTACTTCGACAATACGCCCTTTTCTCATGACTGCCACGCGATCAACCATAGATGAAACTAATGCGAGATCGTGGCTAATTAACCATAAACTCATACCAACCTGACGCTGAATAGACTTAAGCAATGTTAAAATCTGCGCCTGTATCGTTACATCCAATGCCGTTGTCGGTTCATCAGCAATTAACAAATCAGGTTCTCCGGCTAGTGCCGCTGCAATCATAATGCGTTGTAATTGTCCTCCTGAAAATTGATGCGGGTAATCATCGATACGACTTTCTGGTGATGGTATCTCTACCTGTCGTAACAGTGTCAAAACACGACTTTTAATCTCACTGGGTGATAATTCAAAATGGATCTTAATCACTTCAGAAATTTGATGACCAATACTCTTAACGGGATTCAGTGCAATCATAGGATCTTGAAAAATCATTGCAATTCTACGCCCCCTAATTTGGCACATATTCATTTCGGGTAACGTTAATAAATCCTGCTCCTTAAAAAAAACATGCTTTCCACTCATTTTTGCACTACGGGGTAATAGTCTTAGAATAGCCAATGCTGATACTGACTTACCCGACCCTGATTCGCCCACTAAACCAAATGTCTCTGATTCAAGAATATCAAAACTAATATCATCAACCACCAAAACTTTTTCACTATCAGTCTGAAACTGAACCGATAAACCCTGTACGGATAACACACGCTTAGTCATGTTGGTTACGCCTTGGATCAAAAGCATCCCTTACCGCATCCGCAAATAAATTTGCCGTTAATACCAAAATAAACATAAATACAAAAGCGGCAATCAAGGGCCACCAAACCACCGGCTCTCTTGCCATTTCTAACCGCGCGCCATTAATCATATTGCCCCAACTATAAGTACTAGGATCAACGCCTACATTAATATAAGACAATACGGCCTCTGCTAAGACTAAAGCGCTAAAGTCCAAAACAACCGAAATCAAGATGATATGCATGACATTCGGCAGAATATGTTGAAATAAGATCCCTATAGGCCTGACCCCTAATACTTTAGCAGCCTGGACATAACCCATTTCACGCAACTTTAAAGTCTCTGCACGTAACATTCGGCACAACCCTGTCCAACTGGTTACACCCAATATTAAACATAAAAATAATAGCCGTAAGTCTGCCCGACTCTCAAGATTAGTAAATAATTCCGGATGATTCACCATATAAATCTGAACCATTAAAATTGATGCCGCAATCAATAACACACTGGGTATAGAATTTAATGTGGTATAGCAATATTGAATTAAATCATCCACCCAACCACGATAAAAACCCGCCAAAATACCAAAAACAACAGCCAGTGGTAACATAATAAAGGTGGTTAAAGAACCAATAACCAAGCCCGTTCGGATGCTTTTAATCGTTTGATAAAAAACATCTTCCCCCACCTTATCCGTGCCCAGAATATGGTAATACGTAGATAACTCAATAATGCCCGATAGCCCAACCACGACAACGATGATGGTTGTCCCCACAAATCCAGGTCTAACGTGAAGCCTACTCTGCCCAGCCTTTTTAGCTACGTACAAAGCACGCAGACCGACCCATGACAGGCAAAAAATAAATCCCTTACTTAGCCCGACGATTAATTTAATTAACACATCAGCTGTTTTTTCAGTCTCGGGATTTAGCAAATGGCTACCACCAAATTTTAAGCGTGGAAAACCCCACGACTGATACCCATCTGCTTGGGTGATATATGCCTTACTATAAAGATAAGCTGAAAAAGGAGCGGAATAGGTTTTTTCCGTTTGTTGCCACAACGGCTGAGTGCAGTAATCTAACACACTAATAACCCCAGAAGCACGTTGCCCTTCAGCCTTAAAATGAAGAGAATCTAAGAGCCCAATAGCGATAAAAAACACTAAAATTATCATTGATACCATTGCGCTTTTATTGGTCGCTATTTTATTCAATGGTCGCTTAAGCCCTTCATAGTTCCTTAAAAAAAATCCGCTAACCATAGCCGTGGTTAACAGTAGATAAATAAGCGCATCCGTCCATAAAATTATCATCTGCATTAAACCTATAACAATTTCACACGAGGATCGACCAAGGTATAACAGATATCCGTCAATAATAAACCAAGGATATACAATACTGAGCCCAAAAAAACCATTGATCTGACTATTGCAAAATCCTGTCTATTAATGGCATCAATGGTATAACTGCCTAAACCCGGTATACTAAAAAAAGACTCCATAATTAAACTACCCATAAACAACAACGGTAAAACCACAACAACTCCGGTTAAGATAGGAATCATCGCATTACCTAAAACATGCCGAAATAATACCTGTGTCTCTGACAATCCTTTTGCACGAGCGGTTACCACATAATCTTTTTCAACTTCTTCAATAAATAAAGCCCGATACCAACGCCCCCCTGAGCCCAATCCTGATACGACACTAATCACCACCGGTAAAATTAAAAACTTCAATGCATCAACACCCGAACCAAAACCAGATATAGGTACTAATTTAAGCAATTTGCTAAACAAAAACTGCCCACCAATAATATAAAATAGTGCTGAGATAGACATGATCACGACACAAGCAACCAAGCCCCAAAACTCTAGATAACTCTGCCTAAAAAGTACCATCAACAATGCAGCCAGTATGTTAACCAATAACCCTATCAATAAAGAGGGTAATGCAACAGCCAAGCTTGGCCACATACGCTGCTTAATATCCGCACCAATATTCCTTCCACTATCAGAAATACCAAACTGAAAAACAAATAACTTTATCGATTTTTGATAAAAAATCGTTTCGGTTATCTTGTTAAAAGAACCCTTCTCAGAATTAATAAATAACGGTAAATCATAGCCATGGTCTATTTTCCACTTACTCACTGCTTGCTCAGTGACATGCTTCTGCCCTAACTGCATTCTTGCCATATCATCTGGCGTATTAACCACAAAGAATAAAAAGAACGTTAAAATATTAACACCCAGTAACAGAGGGATCGTATACATAAGCCGGCGGATAATATACTGAATCATCTGTTGTCCATGTCCGTTAAGAGAAAAACATAACTCACATTAGCGCGCATTAATAACTGCCTTTTTACGTCTGCGATAGATCACCACCGCAGGCCAAAGTAGAATACTACCGACCCCAATCAAAAGCACCATAGGCCACCATAAAGGTCTATTCCATAGTTGACGTTGCCGAGCACGATAGTCACTATCAATACGCGTATATTTCAACTTATTATTAGCCATAAGATTTGGCTTAAGATTTTGATACCATTTATGAATAAGCGAATAACTTTTAGGATAAAACCCTAAAACCCAAGGAGCATCATAGCGAATGATTTCCTGCAATTGATGAATTTTTTCTAATCGAGCCGGACCATTAGCCAAATTACGCATTTCTTCAAAGAGTCGGTCATACACAACATTTTGATAATTAGCTGCATTTTCACCCCCTGTTTTAATTTTTGAATGCGGTCCATATAACAGAAAGAAAAAGTTTTCTGGATCTGGATAATCCGCATTCCAACCCCATAAAAATAATTGCGCATTACCCGAACGAATTTTCTGTTGAAACCTATTATAGTCGGTTGCCCGAATGACTAATTGAAGACCTAATTTTGAGAATTGTTTCCGATACCAATTCAACCGCGCTCTATCATCAGGGCCACTCGCTGCCGTATCCAAATAAAGCACTAACGCCTCTTGAGTAGAGGGGTCAATGCCACCTTTAAAACCCGCCTCACTTAACAACCGCTTAGCGGTAGCCATTGACTTACGATGATAACCGTCATGCCAATCATAAACATAGGGATTTAGCCCCTGTGCACCGGGCTCATAACCAAATATTCCCGGGGGCAATAAACCTTGCGCGGGCACACCTCGACCATTCATAAAAATGGCTATATATTCTTCGTAATCAATAATAATCGAAATCGCTTGTCTTAATTTTCTTGCCTGATCCGACCTGCCACCGACAACGCTATCAATCATGTTAAACCCGAGATACGAAATCGAAGTCGTGACTGCCGTTTGTAATCGAATTTCTTTTTCCTGTAATGCTGGAGTTAGCGCAGCTTTCCCGTCACCCATAAACTGAATGGCTTGATCAAAACTATCCGATGCGACCCCCGAAGCGTCATAGTAGCCTTGCAAAAACTTATTCCAATAAGGAATGGTTTCTTTCTCTAAAACATAAATCACCTTGTCAATGAAAGGTAATGATTTTCCTGCATCGGCCAACAACCCCGACTCAAAATCACCTGGCTCACCAGAATTCGGGTAGCGCTCCAAATGAAAATATGGGTTCTTCGATAAAACCATTTGTCGATTAGGGTTATTCTCCGACAACATATAAGCGCCTGAGCCTATTGGAAACCAATCTAATGAAATATTTTTGTCGGCTAAGCCATCTTGCCCATAAAAAACATCAGCCTCCCAAGGCATCGGTGAGAAAAAAGGCATCGATAACCAAAAAATAAATTGCGGATACTTACCATAAATACGAACCCGAAAGTGATACTTATCAATCACTTCCACACCAGAAATATTTTGCGCCCTAAATACAATCGGATCTTGTATTTTTCCAATCTTAGAGAATTCTTTTAAACCAACAATATACTCCTTCATCAATTCTGCAATAGGCGAGTGTATTTTTGGATGAACTAAGCGCTTAATCTGATAAACGTAATCTTCTGCAACCACTTCTCGCGTTCCGCTGTGCTCAAAATCCGTAATGGTAGCAATATCAATGAGGTCTTCTACTTGTAGATTATGATAAAAATAATCCTTACCTTTTGCTAAAGCCGGGTGTGGTTGAAAACGAATACCAGGCTTAATTTCAATCATATAATCTGTAAAACGGACTTTTTCAGGCTCCACATGGGTTTTTATCAATACACCCGATTGATCCTCAATGAGATAGGTTATTTCCGGCATTTTTGCCGCCGTCAAAGGGACTAATTGATACGGCCTTTTTAAATAATGATACTGAAGTAGCGGTTCATAAATTTGTCCAATAATTGCATACTCATTAGAGCTATAGGAAACCGCAGGATCCAAATGCTTGGGACGCTCCGAGAAAGAACTGTATAAAATGGACTGCTTATCTTCTTTTGCTGGATAAGGATTATTTAACATAGCGTCATTACAACTGCTAAGTAACAGGCAATGAATTAATAGCAACCAACGCTTACAACTAACACTAAACATTAAACAGTCATTTCCTTAAATTTACTGGACAACGATAAACAGCTCATAGATACTTAATATATTCTATCAATAATTTTAACAGGAGATGATAATGGGTTTTTTGCAGGGCAAGCGCATTTTAATTGTTGGCCTAGCCAGCAACCGTTCAATCGCCTGGGGTATCGCTCAGGCAATGCACAGGGAAGGCGCTGATTTAGCGTTTACGTATCAAAATGAAAAATTAAAAGGTCGCGTAGAAAAAATGGCCGCTGAATGTGATTCAACTATTACCACTGAATGTGATGTTAGTTCTGATGATCAAATTGATAACGTTTTTGATACTCTAGCACAACATTGGGATGGTTTAGATGGAATTGTTCATTCTGTTGCTTTTGCCCCTCGAGAAGCCTTAGAAGGCAGTTATGTTGATTCAGTTACACGCGAAAACTTCCGTATTGCTCATGACATTAGTGCCTACAGCTTTGCCGCACTGGCGAAAGCCGGTAAAGCTATGATGGAAGGCAGAAATGGTTCTTTACTCACATTAAGCTACTTAGGCTCACAAAGGGCGATTCCAAATTACAATGTCATGGGTGTTGCAAAAGCCAGCCTAGATGCAAATGTGCGCTATATGGCGGCTTCTTTAGGCCCGGATGGAACACGTGTCAATGCTGTATCCGCCGGCCCAATTAGAACCCTTGCGGCAGCTGGAATTAATAACTTTAGATCTATGCTTAGTAAAGCTGCCGATACGGCTCCCATGAAGAAGAATGTTTCAATTGAGGAAGTTGGCAATGCCGCGGCTTTCTTATGCTCAGATCTGGCTTCTGGAATTACCGGAGAAATTCTCTTTGTAGACGCGGGTTATAATATTGCAGGATTAGCCGCATCCAGTGAATAATTAGTTTTTTTAATCCGCATAAAAAAGGGGCTTTAAAGCCCCTTTTTTACATCCTAAAATTTATCATCCATTAAGGCTCTGATACATTAACTAATGCGTTCGCTTGTAAACTACTTAAAACAGCATCAAAGTCACCATCAGCCAACAACTTACTAATGTTAGTTCGAGCTATACCAAACTCCTTTTTATTTGCTTTGGCTAATTGTCCTTCCGTGACACTTAATAAATTCACCACGGCCTGTTCACCCGACTCTAAAGCCACTACCATAGTTGTCGGTCGATCACTTTTGGGTTTTGCACCGATAAAAATAGCACTGTTAATTTCCCATGGAAAATCAGCGTTATTTCTTTGTATATCATCCGCAACTATAAAAGATAATCCTTTTTCCTTTGCTAATACGGCCAACGACTGCCCCGATTGAACCCGTGATTTTAATTCCTTAGCCACGGCTAAAGCCTGCTGCTTAGCAGCATCGTTTTTAAGTCGCTCTTTAATCAAGGAACTTACTTCCAACAAAGGCCTTACTTTTGCTACGCTATGGCTCAAAACCCTTAAAACCACTATCCGGTCTGAACCCAACTCTATAACTTCACTGTTATTTCCTGCCAACACATCTTCAGAAAAAGCTTTTTCTCGAACCAAGTCTTCTACTGAAATGTCATCATGACCTTGCGTACGAGTAAAACTCTCGGTCTCTCGAACAGAGACACCAATAGATTCTGCTGCCACTTCTAAATTATCAGGATTCTCAAAACTTATTTCAGCGAGCGTCTCACCTAACTCATAAAAAATATTTTCCGCTTCTACCTTTTTAAAACCCAGCTCAACAACTTCCTTAACTTCCTCATAGGGCTTAACGACACCGGGTGTTAATTCAGTCACTTTAATAATATGATAACCAAATTCAGTTTTCACAGGTTCTGAGACTTCACCTTCTGCCAAACCTAGTGCGACTTCTTCAAAGGCCTCATCCATATCCCCGGCAACAATCAACCCTAAATCACCGCCTTTACTGGCCGATAATTTATCCGCTGAAAACTCACCGGCTAACGCTTCAAAACCACTGGTTTTTAAACGTGCTTTGATCTCGGCCGCTTGTACTAAAGCCGTGTCCATGTCTGCTAATAAAATATGACTTATTTTACGACGCTCATCCGTCCTAAAAGCATCTTGTTGCTCTTGATAAAATAACTCTAATTGAGCCGGTGACGGATGAATATTTTTCGCTAAATCATCTAATGCTAACTCAATATATTCAATAGAAACTTTAGCCTCAGTACGATAACTCTCAGCATTGTCCTGATAGTATTGCTGAATTTCTTCCTCCCCAACTGCTGTAATATCAGTCGGCAAAGGAACGATTACAAAACGTGCAGACCGCGATTGATTCTGAATCTTAAAGAACTGCTCAACATCGTAATCGGTAGTAAACCCACTCTCTACAATAGTACGTTGGAATTGCTCCATAATCATTGCTTTCTTAATTCTTCTGACAAACTCATCAGAAGTCATTTTTTGCTGCGACAATAAATTCTGGTATCGTTCTTTATCAAACTTTCCGTCAGTTTGAAAATACTCAAGCGTAGCCACAAAATCACGAACTGACTTATCGGTTACTGCAAGCCCCTCATTTTCTACGTACTGTAGCAACACTTCATCTCGAATAAGCTTTTCTAATGCCAATTTCTTCAATTGTGCTTCGTCAATATTCATACCCTTAAAACTCTGGCTATGTTGACTATAGGCTCGGTTCACATCACGTTGAAAGAATTCTTTATCGCCAATAGTTACAACTGGGCTTTCCTCACCTTCTCCCAAATAATTCTGAATGCCCCATAATCCAAATGGAACACAAATCATTAATAAAATCAGCCATGAAAATACACCCTGTGACTTCTCTCTTATTTTTAGCAACATAATGCTTTACCTTGCGCAAACAATTAAAAAAAAATTTATATCGTCAGATACAAAAAAACCCCAGACTCTTGAGTCATGGGGTTTCCATATACTTGGCGGAGCGGACGGGACTCGAACCCGCGACCCCCGGCGTGACAGGCCGGTATTCTAACCAACTGAACTACCGCTCCAATTCTTTTGGTGGGTGCTGAGGGGATCGAACCCCCGACCCTCGCCTTGTAAGGGCGATGCTCTCCCAGCTGAGCTAAGCACCCAGAATCAAAGAAGCTATTTTACCGAATCCTTAAGAGATTTTCCAGCTTTAAATGAAGGAATATTTGCTGCTGAAATTGTAATCTCCGCTCCTGTTTGAGGATTACGCCCTTTTCTTTCTGCACGATGCTTTACCAAGAAAGTACCAAACCCAATAAGCGCTACTGAATCTTCATTCTTTAAAGTCTCAGTCACCACACTAGTGAATGCTTCTAAGGCTTTTGCTGTATCTGCTTTTGACAAGCCAGACGCATCAGCCATAGATTCAACTAATTCCGATTTATTCATCTACTTTCCCCTTCATTGGAGTTTAAAATTCAATTTAGCTTTAGTGCTAAAGCCACTCATGTAGTTTATATTGTGGATACTAAAACTGTCTATGTTTTTTCGCTATTTTTTAAGATTCATCTCAAGCCATACAACATGCCATCAATGCCACAGTTAATGAGATGACAACCGACTTGATGACGCTGTCGTTGTTTCCGATTTCTCCGTCGCTTCAGAGTCCTCATCTAAAAGAGCTGTTGGCTGATATTGTAAGGCACTTTCAAGCACTTCTTCTATCCACCGTACCGGGCGAATCTCTAATTTCTCTAAAACAGCTTCGGGTATTTCTTTCAAGTCCTTTTCATTTTCCCAAGGAATTAAAATCGTAGTTATCCCACCTCTATGCGCTGCTAATAATTTTTCTTTTAATCCACCAATGGGTAAAACTTCACCTCTCAACGTAATTTCACCGGTCATAGCAACATCCGATTTCACAGGTATATTAGTCAATGCGGAGACAATAGCCGTACACATTGCAATACCTGCACTTGGGCCATCTTTGGGGGTTGCTCCTTCTGGAACATGAATATGAACATCATGTTTCTGACTGGATTTTTCATCTATCCCTAACAATTTTAACCGGCTCTGAACAACCGTGCTTGCCACTCGAATAGACTCTTTCATAACCTTCTCAAGGTTACCTGTTGGATCTTTAAAATTCCCTTTACCATTCACTAAGGCCGCTTCAATGGTCAATAATTCACCACCCACCTCAGTCCAAGCCAAGCCCGTAACCTGTCCAATCCTATTTTCCGCTTCGGCTTGTCCGTAGCGAAATCGCTGAACACCCAGATAAATCTCCAGACTGTCTTTATCTAAGATAATTTTCTTATCATCGTGACACAACAATAATTGCTTGACCACTTTGCGACAAATTTTTGAAATCTCACGCTCCAACCCTCGCACCCCGGCTTCACGCGTATAAAATCGAATAATATCTCTAACAACTTCTTCAGAAATCTCAATCTCACCTTTATTTAAGCCATTATTTTCAATCTGCTTTGGAATCAAATAACGTTTCGCAATATTAGCTTTTTCATCTTCCGTATAACCCGCTAAACGAATAACCTCCATTCTATCTAGCAATGCAGATGGAATATTTAAGGTATTTGCTGTCGCCACAAACATGACATCAGACAAATCAAAATCAACCTCGAGATAATGATCAGAAAAAGTATGATTCTGCTCAGGATCCAAAACCTCCAACATTGCAGAAGCAGGGTCGCCTCTAAAATCCGTAGCCATTTTATCAATTTCATCTAGCAAAAACATCGGATTACGCGTTTTTACTTTAGATAAATTTTGTAAAATCTTTCCCGGTAAGGAACCAATATACGTTCTCCGATGCCCTCGAATTTCAGCCTCATCTCGAACCCCCCCTAAAGCCATACGAACATATTTTCTATTCGTGGCTCGTGCTATAGACTGACCCAAAGATGTTTTACCAACACCTGGAGGTCCAACTAAGCATAAAATTGGCCCTTTCAGTTTTCTTACCCGCTGCTGAACCGCCAAATATTCTAAAATGCGCTCTTTGACCTTTTCTAAGCCAAAATGGTCAGTTTCAAGAACTTCTTCAGCAACCTTTAAATCATGACGAACTTTGGTTTTCTTTTTCCAAGGAACATTAATCATCCACTCAATATAGTTGCGGACAACGGTTGCCTCTGCGGACATGGGTGACATCAATTTTAACTTATTGAGTTCTGACTCAGCTTTAGTCTTGGCTTCTTTAGACATCCCTGACTTTTTAATATTAGCAGCCATCTCTTCTAGCTCATTAGGCACATCATCCATCTCGCCTAACTCTTGCTGAATGGCTTTCATTTGCTCATTCAGATAATACTCGCGCTGATTCTTTTCCATCTGCTGCTTAACACGACCGCGAATCTTTTTTTCCATTTCCAAAAGACCCATTTCACCTTCCATAAGGGTCATCAGATTTTCTAACCGGTCAGCAACTTCAGTAGTTTCTAATATAATTTGTTTTTCATCTATCTTTAACGCCATATGGGCAGCGATGGTATCACCCAGACGACTGGCATCATCAATACCTGCTAATGAACTTAAAACTTCGGGAGGAATTTTATTATTCAATTTAACGTACTGATCAAATGAATTTATAACCGCCCGAACTAAAACATCGGCTTCCTCTTCCCTTAAATCAAATGAATCCTCTAGCGTTTCAACATCGGCAGAATAAAAACTCCCCGTTTCTTTAATTTCTAAAACTCGGCAACGCTCACAACCTTCAACCAGTACTTTCACCGTACCATCCGGTAATTTAAGCAATTGTAAAATATTTGCTAAGGTCCCAATTTCGTATAAATCTTCTACTAAGGGGTCATCAATTTCCGCTTCTTTCTGTGCAATTAATAAGACTTGTTTATCTTCTTTCATCGCTACATCAAGCGCATCAATCGATTTTTCTCTCCCCACAAATAAAGGAATAACCATATGCGGATAAACCACAACATCTCGTAATGGTAATACCGGCACTAAAGCATTCATGGGTAATAAACTCGTTTCATCTGTTTCCATAGTGGAGCCTTCTAATAATTCAGTGACATTACTCATGCAATGCACACCTACTATGGTGTTAACCTTTAAAATAACAAGTATTGTATAACGTTCTTTTCTAGTACGTTATCAATATAACAACTTATGAGTCTGTGCCAGATGCCACTATAGAGTCATTTTCATAAACTAAATATGGCGAGGTTTCCCCCTCAATCACTGAACCATCAACCACAACCTTAGTCACCCCTTCAGATGAGGGTATTTCATACATCGTATCCAAAAGAACTGATTCCACAATAGTTCTTAATCCGCGCGCACCGGTTTTTCTTTGTGTGGATTTTTTGGCAATTGCCGATAAAGAATCATCCCTAAACTCTAATTCAACACCTTCCATATCGAAAAGTAATTGATATTGTTTCACCAAAGAATTCTTTGGCTCGGTAAGAATTTGAATTAATGCGCTCTCATCTAATTCCTCTAATGAAGCCACAATGGGTAATCGACCAATAAATTCTGGAATCAACCCATACTTAATCAAATCTTCAGACTCAACTTTTGCAAAAATCTCACCGACATTACCACGGTCTTCTTTGCTTTTCACATCGACGGAGAAACCAATCCCGCTTTTCTCAGTACGATCTTGAATCACTTTATCAAGACCTGCAAAAGCACCGCCCACAATAAACAACATATTACGGGTGTCTACTTGCAAGAATTCTTGTTGAGGATGCTTCCTTCCCCCTTGCGGTGGCACAGAAGCAACAGTGCCTTCAATTAGTTTTAACAAGGCTTGTTGCACCCCTTCGCCTGAAACATCACGCGTCAATGAAGGATTATCAGATTTTCGAGATATTTTATCTATCTCATCAATATAGACAATTCCGGTCCCTGCCTTTTCTACATCATAATCACAATTTTGTAATACCTTTTGAATGATATTTTCGACATCTTCACCTACATAGCCTGCTTCTGTTAACGTTGTGGCATCTGCGATAGTAAAAGGAACATCCAATAATTTGGCTAACGTTTCAGCCAACAGCGTCTTACCTGACCCTGTTGGACCAATCAATAAGATATTACTTTTTGCTAATTCCACATCGCCTTCCTGTGGCTTATTTTTAAGGCGCTTGTAATGATTATAGACAGCAACAGCCAGAATTTTCTTCGCGCTATTTTGGCCAATCACATACTCATCAAGAACTTGATTGATTTCTTTTGGCGTTGGAAGGTCAGTTCTCTCCGTACCTGCTTCCTCTTGCAACTCTTCACGAATAATATCATTACAAAGCGCTACACATTCATCACATACGTATACAGACGGGCCTGCTATCAACTTCTTTACTTCATGCTGGCTTTTACCGCAAAACGAACAATACAGTAATTTTTCATCCTCTATACTGCGTTTATCATCACTCATTGAAAACCTCTGAAACCTAATTTATCCGCTTAATCTTGCACTAAATGTTGATAGACTCAATACAACTTTAAAATACCTATCAATCAGAACCCGTCACCCGGCTCGCCAAAACTTGATCAATCAACCCAAACTTAACCGCATCAGGCCCACTCAAAAAATTATCTCTATCCGTGTCTTTCTGAATTTTCTTCATCGATTGCCCCGTATGATCCGCCATAATCCGGTTAAGTCGCTCTCGAACCAAAATAATTTCTTTCGCATGAATATCAATATCTGAAGCCTGTCCCTGAAAGCCACCTAAGGGCTGGTGTATCATCATCCTTGAGTTCGGCAAACAATAACGTTTGCCTTTTGCGCCACCCGTGAGCAACAAAGCCCCCATACTCGCCGCTTGCCCAATACACATCGTCGAGACATCCGGCTTAATAAACTGCATGGTGTCATAAATAGCCAATCCAGCAGATACAGAGCCACCCGGAGAATTTATATATAAGTGTATATCTTTATCTGGATTCTCTGATTCCAAAAAAAGCAACTGAGCAACAATCAAATTGGCCATATGATCTTCAACTTGCCCAACCATGAAAATAACACGCTCTTTTAAAAGCCGTGAATAAATATCATAAGAACGTTCACCTCGAGCCGTTTGCTCGATAACCATAGGTACCAAACCACTACTCGTTAATTCAGCAACGCTTTCTTTAAAATCAGCCATTTACAACCCCTGAATTCTGTGGCGTCATTAATTCATCAAATGCAACATTCTCTTCAACCACGGTATTATGCGTAACGATCCAATCAATCACCTGCTCTTCAAGAATCATTCTCTCGACATCAGCCAAGCGTTTTTTATCTGCATAATACCAATTTACCACATCCTCTGGTTTCTCATAAGTATTAGCCATCACTTCAATTTCTTGCCGCACTCTTGCGGCATCCACTTGAATTTCATTTTTTTGGATAATCTCAGATAACAGCAATCCTAATGCAACCCGGCGCTTCGCTTGTTCTTCAAACATCTCACGCGGCAAGTCGCTATCTGAAATAGCCTGTTTTTGACGCTTAGCATTTTCTTTATAAGGCTGTTTAAGTGCCTCTATCTCCTGATCCACCAAGACATCAGGAAGCGTCATAGGGAATTTATCAAACAATGAATCCATAACCTGATTCTTAAGATGTCGTTTAATTGCCTGGCCTAATTCAATTTCTAAATTAGCCTTCACCTCACCCTTAAATGAATCAACATCACCGGCCGTACTGCCAAAAGACTTGATGAATTCTTCATTAACTACCGGTAAGCTCACTTCTTCAACCAACACAACTTCAACGTCAAATGTGGCTGTTTTACCGGCTAAATCAGCATTCCCATACTCTTCAGGAAAGGCACTATCAAACACCTTCTGTTCACCCGCACTAAGGCCGAGCAACTCATCTTCAAACCCTGGAATCATTTGATTCGACCCCAATTCCAATTGATAATTCTCTACCTTGCCATCAGTGAAATTTTTATCATCACAAACACCCGAAAAATGAAAGGTTAAACGATCCGTCTCTTGACCACTACGCTCTACGGCATTCCATTCTTTCTTGTTGAGCTGTAACGTTTCAATGGTTTTTTCAATATTCTCTTCCTGCACACTACAAACAGGCTGTTTAACTTCAATTTGATCGATACCGGCTAAGTCGACTTCCGGTAAGACTTCAAAATTTGCAACATACTCAAACCCATCATCATTGCCTTGATCCTCACTCGGCACAATATGGGGTGCACCTGCTGGTTTCAAGCCTTCACTTTGCAATGCTTCATAATAAGAAGATTCAATTAACGCACTAATCACTTCGCCTCTGGCACGCTCACCAAACATTTTCTTAACGACATGAAAGGGTACCTTACCAGGTCTGAAACCATCTAACTTAACGTCTTTAGCCAATGTCTTCAGTCGAGTCTCAGCCTTTTCTTGGATGCTTTCTTCCAAAACACGAACAGTCATTTTTCTGCTCAAATCAGAAACTTTCTCAACAGAAACTTGCATTTATTTACCTCAATAAATTTGTGGGGATATAGAATATGAAATGTGGAATAGGTCTGGTAGTGTTATGCTAGCGCCCTCTAGTAACTGATCTAGTTATAGAGGAGTCAAACCAACATCCATTAGAATAAAATTATGGTGCGAATGGAGAGACTCGAACTCTCACATCAAAGATACTGGTACCTAAAACCAGCGCGTCTACCAATTCCGCCACATTCGCATTTGAATTATCGGGGTATTATAACTTAATATTCACAAACCTAACAATAAAAAATATTTGTTCCCTTTATGAAAACATTGCTTTCTGCGCTAACTCCACTCGCCATACTAACCCTAGCAATTATTATCGCGGGTGTCTTAGGGTATTTTATATTTCTCGCTATTGACGGGGCAGTTCCTTTGCGCAAACTCATCAGTAAAACAGCCTTGGTACTACTTCTACTCAGCATATTCCCTTTAATGCATTTTCTTAAACTATCTAAGGTCGACTTAGGTATTGCACCCAAAAAAAAATTTGCACGCCAAATAATAGCCGGGCTAGTCCTCGGTATCGTAATCCTAGCGCCTCTCTTTCTTACTTTTTACTCTCTTGATATTTGGGTTATTGATCACAACTTTCAGTTCACAGCAACCATAATACTGGCTAAACTATTTAAAATACTGCTCATTTCATTCCTTATTTCCATCCCAGAAGAGATGCTTTTCCGAGGCATTCTTTTGACTAGCCTAACGCGTGCCAAAGGGGTGCTATTTGCCATTTCCCTCAGCGCTTTTTATTACGCAGGCCTCCATTTCCTTAAAAGTAAAACAGAAATCCCTCCTGACGAAGCCAGTCTATCCAGTAGCTATTACTTAATAGCCGACGCTTTAACTCAACTGACCAACCCTGGAAACCTACCTGCCTTTATTGCTCTCATGTCTGTAGGTATCTTTCTTGCCACCATACGAACAAAATCACCCATGAGCCTTGGGGTATGTATTGGGATCCATGCCGGCTGGGTCTTTCTAATCAAAACAAATTCAGCATTTCTAAATCGAAATCCTAGTTCTGATTGGTATTTCTTGGTCAGTAATTATGACGGCGTTATCGGTCCTTTAGTCACCGTTTGGCTAACACTCATTACCGCGACATTTATAACCTATACCTACCTACGAGACAAATCGACTAATAGCTCACTTGAACCTTAAAGCCGATCCTTCTGATACTATCTGCCGCCCGGTCCAATAGGTAGCCTGGCACAGGGGCAATAACCCGCGCTTCCGGCTGCAAAGATGGTCGCGCTAAAGTATATAAATAAACGCCTTGGATCTTTGCTTGGGTCCGAATCTGCTGCAAAAACAATTGGTATGCCCTAACTTCACCATCAAAACTTATCTTTCCTGGATAATCAAATAAACAGGTTTGCAGCCAAAGTTCACACACCTCGCTCGTCACTTTAATATTTTCCATAATGCGTTCTATCGGCATCATCGTACTATTGATTAACTCCCGCCCAGTGGCCGTTGCACTATCTAACTTAAACCATACTTGCCCACCCAATGCTCCCCATAGCGCCAAACCACGCCTAACGGAATCTCGATGCAATAAGCTACCATTAGTAATTAACACTAACTTGATCTGGCCCAACTTAGACCTACGCTCCAAAACCTCCTTAATCACCTCAATAGCCTCACTAAAACTGGCTAAGCTCGTCGGCTCACCATTCCCGGAGATAGAAATATCCTTAATATCTCGACAATTAGGATCAACAGAAAAGTCACTGTAAAAACGTCCTGAATCAATATACGCCAGAAAAAAATACAGCTCTTCTCGTAATTTCAACAAATCAATATCCGGTGCACTGCCAACAGACAACTCAGGCACTTGGCAATAAACACAACGCCAATTACAGGCATTATTAACATTAAAATTAATCCCTACAGAAATCCCGCCTGCTCGCCTCGACAAAACGGGATAAATATAAGTCAATCCTGCCACATCACGGCTGTGATCTTGAGTCGTTAACATTGCTGCCATAAAGCAAATAAATATAACCTACAAATATGCTATTCTAGTCGCTTACACTACTAATCATAAGTATTTTTTTAACCACCTTCTTTTGGAGAAACACCATGAGTGAAAGAATTGTAATGCGGACCGGTGAATCCTTAGTCGCTGGCGGTCCTCCCGGAACAGCAGCAGAACCCGAAATAATTATTGGTGAACTAGACGGTCCTGTTGGCACTGCTCTAGCAACCTTAACGGGCGACCAAGTCAAAGGCCACTCACGCGTTTTTGCTATTTTAAATACCGACATACAAGTTCGCCCTGTCACCTTAATGGTGAGCAAAGTCACTGTTAAAGATAATCGCTATACTAATATTTTAATGGGCACGGTCCAAGCCGCTATTGCAAATGGTGTTTTGGATGCTGTTAGAGCCGGTGACATTCCTAAGGAAAAAGCAAACGATCTAGGTATTATCGTTTCTGTATGGCTTAACCCTAGCGTTGCCACAGATGAGAATCTCGACCACCAAATTCTTTTCGATATTCATCGTAAAGCAACAGCCCAAGCCATTCATAAAGCCATGAACCACCAACCGAGTATTGACTGGCTTTTGGAGAATCAAGAAAATATCACCCACAAATATTTTCAAATGGGGCTAGACGGTAAAATCAAACCTTAATAGCTAACACAAAGACCTAAGGTCTACAGAGACTGTTAATTCTGGTAGCCCTTAGGCGCTTTACTTCTTGACCTAAAACGGTCAAACAATACCGGCTTCCAACACGCCAACCAACACCGCTTCCATTAATTGACTCAGACAACACGATAATGGTGAACCGAAAACCCACGCTTAGCTTTCTTGCTTCTCACGGCGGCTCTGCTGCAAAAGCAATTATTCACGCGATAAAAAACCATCAACTCAATGCTAACATTGGGGTTGTTATTACCAATAATGAGAATTCTGCCATTTCTCAGTGGTGCCTAGAAAACACGATAAAAATAATTCACATCAGCGCATTAACCCATCCAAATAGCGACCAAGAGGATAAAGCCATTAAAGACGCCCTCTCTGTCGCCGGAACAGATTACGTGATTTTATCTGGCTACATGAAGCATATAAAACAACAAACATTAGCTAAGTTCTCAAACAAGATATTGAATGTCCACCCGGCGTTACTGCCAAAACACGGCGGCCAAGGCATGTATGGTGACCGCGTACATCAAGCGGTTCTTAATGCCAAAGAAACAATTAGTGGCGCCAGTATTCACTTTATCAATGAGGTCTATGATGACGGCCCCGTCATTGCCCAACAAGAAGTCCCCGTGTATCCCAATGATACTGTCGACACGCTACGCCAACGTGTACAAGCTATCGAGCCATTGCTTTATATTAAATCAATCGCCAAAATACTAGACACCCACTAAAATGATCTAGGCATTACCCACCCGAACCAGAATCTCGCCCCGACCAATCCCTGCTATATCGCCACCATATCTATGCACACGATTAAAGTGTTGAGAGGAATCTGAAAACTTAGAATCAAATTGCGCCATTGCCTTAAACAACATCGGTAAGAATGAAAATGTATGGGTTCCACAATCACCAAATGTAACCGGAACCTTAGGTTGCTGCCACAACAACAATGTGCCACGACGCATACCATAGCCAATATTTCGTCCCGTCTCACCCATAACCGCGATAGTTCCCGCCGTCATTCTAGCGCCACAATAATCGCCAGTACCGCCTTCAATCAAAATCATCCCGCGTCGCATATGATCTCCCACACGATCACCTGCACTCCCTTTAATAAGGACGGTACCACCCTGGATACCTTTTTTATTACCCGGTAAAGCAGCGCCGAGGAAGTCATCGACATCACCCATAACCTGTAAAAATCCATTTTTCATTTGGCAAGCCGCATATATCCCAACATTACCCGATACCGTTATTTCCCCCGCTCGCATATCCATTGCTAAATAAGCACCCACATCACCGGTTACCCGAATACTGCCACCGTCTAATCCATGACCGATATAATCTAATTTAGAAAAACTATTATTAATGTGTATCTTCTCAACATCTGACCCTGAAATTGAAAACAACTCATCAACACGCAATTTTCTTTTACCATTCTGCAACTCAATAGCCGCAATTTCAGCCAACTCTAATCCTGCCAACTTATCACAGGTTATAGGCGACATATCAACACGCTGATTAGGCCTATACTTCATTGTCAACGTCAAATCAGTCATTCATAATCTCCTGTAAATGAAAATGATAGGGCCCTAATTTCCCGCCATAATTACCGGCACTGATGCGTTTAACACCATTATAAGCACCAATCGAACAAAAGGTCTCCATGCCTATTTTCATCGCCTTTTTTATATCAGTCTCGGTCAAACCATCAATAACAATCTCCATGACCGATTCAATTTCTGGAGACAATTCAGATTTCGTAATCCCTTTTAACGTTGGACAAAAAGCGTCATTAGTCGAGGCGGTCAAAGCCGGATACTTTGACCCAACTTTAGAACCCGAACGCACCACCCCCCCTGGGAAAGGCAAGATAACATTAGGTACTTTGCGCATTTCAAGAACAGCCTTTTCACATGCCTCTAATGCATCTACTTCAGACTCCGCCAGAATAAGTAAATTACCGCCGCCAATAGCATTCACCTGCCCCGTTGTTTCTTCAACTAAAAACTCACCATCCATCACAGGAATTCGCCAATAACGATTATCATTAATCACTTTGGAGGTCTGAAAACCATCACCAAAATAACGCAAATTCTTGCCTAAGGGAATTCGGATACCGCCATCGATACCTGAAAACAAAGCAGAGGTCGGAGAGGTTAAAACACTTTGCCCCGCCCTCGTTTCAAGCTGTTTTACTAATGATTTAGCACCCATGGTAAACAACATGGCAGAAACGCCTGGACGCCCATCCGGTGTCTCTGAAGGCTTCAAGTAACGCTCAATATCTGCCTCACACCCACAGCCAATGACTGACGTCGCAAACCCTGTCATTGATTTAGCCGCATTAAAAGCCCACTGCTCCGTTTGTGCCGTAATAATGACACGTGTAGCCTTCATCGGAAATGCTTCTGCGAAAGTATGATCGATCAAGACACCATTAATGATCATAAAACACCTCTCTGGGTTGGCTGAACAGTCAATGTGTTTCGCCCGTCTTCAGTTATTTCATCGTTACTGATTTTGAAGTTCCCCATCTTCATGGTCATATGGCGACTAAAATATTTCGCCAAATCCTTTTCAATACCGCGATCAAATTCAGGCGTAACAATATGTGTTGTACCCCATTTAATATGAACAATTTCACCGTCTCTTACTACTAATTCACCATCTTTAAACACATAATCAGGCTTTTCGAACATCTTTTCTCGGTTATCATCCGGTGTATATACCGTAATATCAGCCCAAGCCCCTACACCCAAATGTCCTCGGTTTTCCAAACCCACTAACTTTGCCGCCCCTGCGCGCGTCATAATTGCAATCTCTTGCAATGAATACTCTCTGTCAATAGTATCTAACGTTGTCATTTTCTGCGCTTCAGGATGAATCGTTTTCAACATATCGTTGCGAAAACTTCTATCCATCAGTAACCGGATCAAATGCGGGTAAGAGGTAAAAGGAGCCCCATTAGGATGATCTGTTGTCAAAAAGATGCGCCAAGGATCTTCAACCAAAAGAAAGGTTTCTAAACCAATCGCCCACTGTAAGGCATTAACAAAATTCTGATCCCGATACTTGAAAGGAACCAAGCCACAACCTGCATCACATTCTATATCCATACAAACCCACTTATTAGGACTTGCATGTTTATGGTTAGCATGTTGTTTCATGCTATCCCCAGATGCCGTAACCGTTTGCCCGAACATCACCTGCCCCACATCAACGGTAATATTCTTATTCTTATTAATTGCTTCGGCAATTTCAGCGGCGCCCGAAGAAAATTTGAAATCACCTTCAACCCCATAACTGTGAAACTGTATATGGGTTAAATGCATCGGCAAGCCACCAATACCCTCTATGGTTGACAGCGTGGTATCTTTATTGCCTGGCACGCCCAGGTTACACCCATGAACATGCAATGGATGTGAAATACCCAGCTCTTTAACTGCTGTCGCCAAAACACTAAGAATATCTCTAGGGGTCACATTGTAAAACTGATTATTTTCATCCAGATCAAGTTGACGTTGATTAAATTTGAAGGCATTAATACCGCCTGGATTAACAACTTTTACACCAATACCTTTTGTCGCATTAAGCGTCCATGCCACATAATCGTTGATTGCTTGCTGATCCTTTTTAGCCGTCATCATTTGCAAGAAATAATCATCGCTTCCCATTAAGACATAGCCGCCTTTATCTAAAATAGGAATATCACCCATTTCCATATGTGCTTGACGAGCATTAACCGGCAATACTGCCGGTTCAAAAACTGAGGTATACCCCATTTCAGCATATCGATAACCGGTCACATAAGAAGAAGGTAAAGCACGCCCCGTTCCTGATCGCGTTAATTCTGTAGCTGCAACCGGATCAGAACGATGATCTTCTGGTAACAAAATTCTAGCAATATTATTTTTTCCGCCACCGACATGGGTATGCATATCTATAGCACCCGCCATCACTATTTTGCCTCGCAGATCAATTTCCTGATCAACCTGAGTTACTTCTTGCTTAGATACAATACGGTCATTTTTAATGTAAATATCTAGCGCTTTGCCATTAACATTATTGGCAGGGTCGTAAACCACCCCACCGGTAAGTTTTATTATCATTTTTTACTGTGCCTGATCAATTAACGTCAATACTTGTGCTGTTGAAGGCAGCCCTGACTCCCTTAACTTTTGCAATCGAATAGCAACAACACCATCCATTCGGAAGGCATGGCCACAATGATCGATTCCCGGTGTACCCACTGGAATGAATACCGCTGGTTCTTTTTCAAAACGCATCCCAGAACGACCAATCACAATCGTTGGAACAACACCCTCGGGGGGTAATGCTTTACTATTAAAGTCATGCACCCATAACAATGCATCAACCTCTTTATTCTCCAACAATAACTGCCCATCATAAAGATAAGGATCGTACTCTGGGAAACCTCTTGCAAAAGACAATCGAGCTGGATAACCGGTCAACCAAGCCGTTACTTGATTCGCGGTTTGATCACCATCACTGCCCCCTAGCGGCAAGCCAGAGCAGCGCGTTTTTTCATTAAGATCTTTCACCAATTCACAAATAACCTGCACCGTCAATTCTGCATGTGGGAAATCCAATGAACCTGCTGACCAAGTCACTACACCATAAGCGGCTTCTTTTAACTGCTCAGCCAACGCCTGTAAGTCAGTTAATGCTAAACCGTCCACTTCATAGTGGGAAATATTATTACCTTTTACTAAAGCCCTTAAAACGGCCACTACTTCTGGCAAATCCTCATCCGCACAAGGCAATACTTGAGGCCTAACACCCACCGGTGACACCGCAGATTGGCCGGAAGGTTCTTTACCCAAATAAACCACTTGGCATTGCGTACTCGCCTCTAAAAACATGGGCGATTCATTCCAGATGAAATGCTCAAAAAAACGCGGTGAAACTTTTTCTATATCAGTACCAATAACCACCAACAGATCACAACGATTTTTAACCTCAGCCAGCGTTGTCGTCATCCAACCCGAATCTTGTAAGGCCAAAATATTACGGCGTGTTGTATTAAATGCCACATTATCGACAACTGCACCGTTATGATCCGCCAGAGCAACCAAGGCGCGCATACCATTTACGTCCGTTGCACAACCCCCGATTAAAGTCTGATCCGAAGCCTTAAGAATATCTGCTGCTTGTGCGACAGCGACCTCAAGTGCAACCTCTTCCCCGTTGACCCTAGGAACCATATCTCCAATGGCCTGCTCAAATGCCGGTGTATTAATAGCACAACCATTGGCCAGCACATTAATAGACTTTCCATCTACATTAAGCACTAGGTCATCTGTTCCGATACCGCAAAAAGGGCTAGGAACCTCAGTTTTTGTCGTCATCTATTGTCCTATACATGAATTTATAAAAAAAATTATCAAAAAAAAAGGTCGTAGTCATTAAAAACTACAACCTTCCTTTCTTCCTTTTTTTGTTCAAGTTCTAATCTCAATAATTGAAAATACCTTTAATGAAATTAAAAATAACAAAAATAGAAAATTAACGTTTCGAGTACTGTGGACGCTTTCTCGCTTTATGAAGACCCACTTTCTTACGCTCAACTTTCCGTGAATCACGGGTAACAAACCCTGCTGAACGCAAAGAAGGCCGTAACGTCTCATCAAATTCCATCAATGCACGTGCAAGACCATGACGAATAGCACCGGCTTGCCCCGAAGGACCACTGCCTTTAACATATACATCAAGATCAAAATCAGATGTCATTTCAAGATGCTCTAAAGGTTGACGCACAATCATCTGATCTGTCTTACGCCCAAAGTAAGCATCAATACTTTTACTATTGATAGTGATTTGACCAGAACCTTTTTTTGCATAAACTCGTGCTACTGCACTTTTACGTCGTCCTGTTCCATAATACTGAACTTCTGCCATAGTTTTTTCCTACTAATTCTCTAGATTTCCAAAACCTTAGGCTCTTGCGCCTGATGATCATGGTTAGGGCCTGCATATACTTTCAGCTTGCGAAACATCGCTCTGCCCAATGGGTTCTTAGGTAACATTCCCTTGACTGCCGTACTTATAATTCGGTCAGGAAATGTTCTTCTTAATTTGTTGAGATTAACCGATTTAAGGTTACCGACATAGCCTGTATGGTGATAGTAGACTTTATCTTTTTCCTTATTACCTGTCACATGAATTTTTTCCGCATTGATTACAATAATGTAATCTCCGGTATCCACATGCGGGGTATATACTGGTTTGTGTTTTCCGCGTAAACGTTTTGCAATTTCGCTTGAAAGTCGACCTAACGTCTTTCCTTCGGCATCAACAACATACCAATCACGTTTCACTTCGGCTGGTTTTGCGCTAAATGTTTTCATCAGTGCTTCGTATTTGATTGAGACAATATAAAACCGGTAATTATAATGAATAAAGCATTACTCATCAAGTTTTTTTACACCTACAGTCCAACATTATGTCTATAACTTGATCTTTAAGGCGTGCAACTTCCGATACAAATGAGTCCTTTCCATACCAATTGCCTTCGAAAGTTTGGCCACACTACCACCCGTACGCTCAAAATGATACTGAATATAAGACTTTTCGAACTGCTCTCGCGCCTCTTTTAACGATAAATTAAAGAACTCAGGCATTGTAGAAACCTCAGAAACCACCGACCCCAAGGCTTTTTTTACTTCATCAATCCCAATTTCTTCACCAACGCCTAAAATAAGCAATCGTTGCACCAAGTTCTTCAACTCCCGCACATTACCAGGCCAACCGTAATTCCGTAAAAAATTCTGCGCCGCTATAGAAAACTTCCGAAATAATAATTTTTCATCTTTGACAAAAAAATCAACATAAAAACTTAATAAAACCGGAATGTTCTCACTGTGCTCCCTTAACGGTGGAATTTCAAAACTCACCACGTTTAACAAATAAAATAAATCCTGACGAAACCGACCTGCATTCACCTCTGCTTCTAAAGAAACACGCGTAGACGCAATAACTCTAACATCGACAGAAACCGGTGCGCTTCCCCCGACTCGAAGAAAAGAGCTTGAATCCATCGCACTCACTAAACGTAACTGCGTTTCCAAATCCATATCAGCCACTTCACCTAAAAAAAGTACGCCGCCATGAGCTCTTTCTAACAATCCAGGGTAAATCTTACCGACTTCATCTTCTGTTCCAAAAAACTCTGTTGCTGCATTCTCAGACGCGATACTCCCTACGGATACATCAACAAAAGGACCTGAACGCCGCGGACTATGTCGATGCAAAAACCGAGCAAATAATTCTTTCCCTGCGCCCCCTTCTCCTAAAAACAGCACCCGCGCATCATGTTGCGCTAACCGTTTCAACTTATCTTTCAATTGCTCAATTTGAGCACCGCTCCCAACAGGGTCAACCAATCTATTTAACTGTAATTTTAAACCCGTATTCTCACTTTGCAGTAACCCAGCCTCCAGCCCCCGCTCAACGACTAATAATAATTTCGCTAAAGACAGTGGTTTCTCAAGAAAATCATAAGCCCCTAACCGTGTTGCTTCTACGGCTGTTTCAATGGTTCCATGCCCAGACATCATGACTATAGGTATATTCACAACACCCTCCAAAACCCATTCTTTTAAAAGCGTAATACCATCAGTATCGGGCATCCAAATATCCAACAATATTAAATCGGGCTGCTCGCTTTTCTTAAGCTCTCTAGCTACCTGTGCATTTTCTGCCATAGCAACCTGATAACCCTCATCCTTAAGGATGTCATGAACCAATTGACGAATATCTGGCTCGTCATCCACAACCAGTACTTTCGTATTATGCTTTGACATAGTTAAACTGTTCCTAATGATTATTTAATTACACAAGAGGCAGTTGAAACACAAAACCCGCTCCTTCGTGATACTCCGTATCCAACCAAATGCTCCCTCGATGCTCTTCAATTATTTTTTTCACAATCGCCAAACCCAAACCGGTCCCTTTTTCTTTATGCGTAATATAGGGTTCAAAAATATTATCCATTCGTTCTGCCATAATACCCGGGCCATTATCATAAATACCCACCTCAACCATTTGCGCATTTTTTTTATCTAAAAACTGGACCGATACCGTTATACACCCTTCATAAACTAATGCCTCTAACGCATTCTTTATTAAATTATGCAACACCTGCCTCATTTGAATCGGGTCAGCATGTACATTCGGAACTGTAGCCGCTAACTGTACCTTAAATTCAACCTTCGGTTGCAGGGAGTATAACGCGACCACCTGCTGAATCAAATCAGGTAAAGAAATACTTTCCGGATTCTTTTTAGAGGGTTTAGCATACTCAGCAAATTCATCCACCATTTTTTTCATAACCTCAACCTGCTGAATAATGGTTTTAGTTGAGCGATTCAGCATAGCTGCCGATGAATCCTCCAGCAACCCAGAAAGTTTTAACTGTAATCGCTCTGCTGACAACTGTATGGGTGTTAGTGGGTTTTTTATTTCATGCGCCAACCGCCTGGCAACTTCGCCCCACGCGGCATTTTTTTGCGCCTGAATTAAATCTGAAATATCGTCAAAAACAATAACTGCCCCAATCCGTACCTGATTTTGAGAAAACAATGGCGCACCCCTACAAAGAATTTCTTGTCGCCCCTTCGGCCCTAACAAACTAACATGCTGCTGCCAGGTAAAGTTTGCATATTCCATTTTGACATGAATCATTTTCACCAAGTGCTGCAAATCTGATCGCCCCTGAGTAAATGCTAGCAATGGTTGACCGGAAAATTGATTAATTGCACAGTGAAAAATTGCATCTGCAGCTTGATTAGCTGTCCGAATATTAAATTCACCATCTAAACTAATCACTCCAGACGTTAAACTGGATAAAATCGTTTGTAAATAAGCCCGTTGATCTTCAATTTCAATACTTGATAATCGCGCCTCATCTCTAGCCAAGCCGACGCGTTTACTCATTTTATTAAAAGACTCGACCAAAAACCCCATGTCATCATGCACCAAAACAGGCAACTGCTGAGAATAATCGCCATCTGCAACAGCCTGCGTACCTTTTACTAACTGCTTAACCGGTGCAATAATGTTTCGAATACTAATAAAGGCTACCCAAATAGCCGCCAATAAACTTAGTAGTAATACCAACCCCAGCACCAAAGAAAAACTCACTTTTAATGAATTTCTCAAATAAGTCATCTCTTGATATCGCACAAATGCAAACTCAACAGAATCGGCCAGGTCGGCAATACGCTGAGAAACAGGAAACAACGCGTGTAAGAATTGTGGGTTTTCCGTGTTAATCCTGACAATAACGCGAACACTTAGCCCCCCATCTTTCACCGAATCTAACCCCGCATAACTATCACTACGCCCTAAAGTAAGCAAGGTGTTTCCCACATCCGGCAACTCCAGCGTTGATGACAAACTACTAAAAGCTTTAATATGCCCCTGACTGGAAAGTAACGTTAATTCATCTGCCGAAATACTATCGCGCAATACTTCAATATCAACCCGTTCACCAGCCACTATATGTTCAGCCAACTTTTTCATTTTCTTTAAATGATCACGCTCTTTCTGCTCTAAAGAAACCTGACTAATTTCCAAGGCATCATCCATAGCCCGATCAATTTCAACATTAAACCAGCTATCGATACTCTGGTCTAAAAACTGCACTGAATAAAAGAACACAATCCCTGCGGGGGCCAATGAGAGAAAAACGAAAAGCAACACCATTTTTATCGTTAACTGCGAGCCGGCCTCACGCTTTCTAATTTGTCTAAATAATGAATAGACATTAAAGCCTACTAACAACAACAGAATGACCGATCCAATGGCATTAATGAGTACCAATGAAGAATATAACTGACTTAACTCTGATGACTCCTGCATTGTTGAACTCATTAAATGAAGAGACAACAAGACCAAACTCAGCAATAAAAACGCTAAGACACTGATAGGAAGTTTTATTTTTGAAAAAACCATATATTCCACTGACTAGTCAGCGCCCACCCTGGGTCATAATAAGCAACCAGGCGTAAGGGTACCGGCAACCGTTCCTTATCTAATGAAAATAACAAACCTATACTATATAGGTTCTTCTTAGAAATAGACCTGTCCGCTGTAATTAAAATATTTTTTAAGCTTCCGATCTCATTTAACGCCAGCTGCAAACTGGTAAATGTGTTCTCGGCGCCACTCTGCTCATCTTTTACCCGATAGATATCCATCAAGGCGTGATAACTAATTTGATAACGGTAAACAACCTCTGCTATCTTTTCATCCCATATAATCTCACGCGACTGCCATAGCCGAGCAGTAACTGCCCACACCAAAGGAACTCCATTTTTTAGTGCTTTTTCAGCCTCCGCACCTAACTGCACGCCCACGTTCGCATCCAAAACAACACCCTGTTCACTTACGCTGGCCGTTTTTTTCAAGATCTGGATATTTTTTTGCTCATCCCCTACAGAACATGACAGACACAATAAAGCACCCAGTAAAACAACCCCTCTACTGCTTAACAATGACTGCATAAAAAAAACCATCCATTCCATCATCTCCTGTTAAGATCTGACGCCCACACGGACGCGCCTGGCCCCAAGCCGCATCAATGGCAACAGAATCAGCATCTTCCTGAGATGCTAAAAACTGCATAACCTGTTTCTCATTCTCCTGCTGCAAAACAGAACAAGTCGCATAGACAAGACGCCCACCCGGCTTCAATAATGCCCAGATCGCACACATAATCTTCTGCTGTAACTCTACAATAACCGCTATATCTTCTGGCTGCCTCAACCATTTTATGTCCGGGTGTCGCCGCACCACACCGGTTGCAGAACAAGGTGCATCCAATAAAATACGATCAAACAACACACCGTCCCACCAGTCTTCTGGCCGAGAAGCATCACCCAGCACTAACTCAGCATCTAACGCTAAACGCTCCAAATTCTCTTTAACACGCGATAAGCGATGGGCATCAATATCTAAAGCCACAACAGTTGCTAATGCCGGTTCTGTTTCTAAGATATGGGTTGTCTTCCCTCCAGGAGCAGCACAAACATCTAGCACTCGCTGACCCGGCTGCAAATCCAACACTGTAGCGGCTAATTGTGCCGCACTGTCTTGCACAAAAGAATGCCCCTCTGAAAAACCGGGCAACTGCTCCACAGCAATAGGTTTTTCTAAGACTAAAGCAGAAGAACCATGCGACACCATTGTGGAATTTATAGCCTGACTCGCTAAAATAGCCTGGTATTGTGTTTGGGTATAATATTTTGGATTAACGCGAATAGCCATAGGAGGCTGCTGATTATTTGCCGTTAAAATAGCGCACGCCTGATCAGGCCATTGTTCGACTAACATCTCAACCATCCAAACAGGATGTGCTTCTCGAATCGGTAAGTCTAGCGCATTAATTTGTTGATCAAGCGCCTCTTGTTCTCTGAGGTATCTTCTCAAAAGCGCATTCAGTAAAGGCCGTGCCCAACTCTTTTTTCGAACCGCTGAAACAGTTTCAGAAACGGCTGCATGAGGCTTAACCCGCATAAACTTAATCTGATATAACCCGATCAAAGCGAGAATCTTAATATCCAGATCTTTAATGGGCTTACGCGTTAAGACTCCTAATAACGCCTCTAAATAAAAATACCAGCGCATCACACCAAAGCACAATGCTTGGATAAAGGCACTATCTTTTTTTGATTCAACTCCCCCCAACAATTCATCCAAAGCTAACGTTAAAGATACATTATCTTTAAGAACCTTATACAAGACCTTGGCCGCAATATGCCTAGAATTCACAATGATTCACAAAAAACCTTCCACTTTAAGATTAATAAATAACGACTGTTCCCTCATAATGCTAGCCAAACGTGACACCTGCAACATCATGTGCATTTAAAAAAGCTTCACTCGGCATGCGTTTTCCACCCGGAAGTTGCACTTCCAATAATCGCAAAACCCCTTGACCAGTCACCACTTCTAAAACGCGCTCTTTACTCTCACGGACAGCACCAGGCACCCCCTCGACACCCGACTCATACGCACAAGCACGCCAAATCCTTAAAACCTGACCATGGTATAAAGTCTGAGCAACAGGCCAAGAATTGAAACCTAGGACTTGTCTTGCCAGCATTACAGCTGATTTATTCCAATCGATGAGCGCTTCACCTTTCTGCAATTTTTTGGCGTAACACACCTCACTTTCATCCTGTTCAACCCGAATGACATCACCACGCTCAAGCAAAGGCAAAACCTTCTTAAGCCCAACTGCGCCCAAAACGGCTAATCTGTCATGAAGTTCACTCGCACTTTCTTCAGGCACAATCCGATAGACTTCCTTATGTAACATAACGCCCGCATCAAGCTTCAGGGCCATCTCCATAATGGTAACGCCCGTTTCAACATCACCTGAAATAATTGCTCTTTGTATTGGCGCCGCACCACGCCAACGCGGCAACAATGAGGCATGAACATTAATACACCCTAATCTTGGGGCATCCAAAATAACTTGAGGCAACAATAAACCATAAGCCACAACCACCATTAAATCAGCATCCAAACCGACTATTTCTGCCAATGCCTCGGGAGATTTTAAAGACTCCGGTTGAAAAACAGGTATTTGAGCAGATAAGGCTAACGCCTTAACAGGGCTCATCTTCATTTTACGCCCTCTACCCGAGGGTCGATCAGGCTGTGTATACACCGCACAAACCTCATGCTCTGAATTTAAAATCATTTGCAATGTCGGCACTGCAAAGTCAGGTGTTCCTGCAAAAATCACTTTCATAACTGGGCAACTCTCAACTTAATACACCCCTTATTTATTACCGGATCGGTAGGTTTTATGAATTTTCTCCATTTTTTTCTTAATCCGTTGCCGCTTAAGAGGCGATAAATAATCCACAAATAATTTACCACTTAAATGATCCATTTCATGCTGAATACAAATAGCTAACATGCCCTCAGCAGATAACTCAAACACATCACCATCCCGATTAAGCGCAGAAATAACCACCTTCTCTGCACGCTCAACCTTCTCAAAAAAACCCGGAACGGACAGGCACCCCTCTTCAGAAACCTCCGCACCTTCTTGCCCAATAACTTCAGGATTGACCAAACAAAGCGGCGCATCTTTTTCTTCACTAACATCCATCACAATAATCCGCTCATGAAAATCAATCTGTGTAGCCGCCAGACCGATCCCATTGGACTCATACATAGTTTCAAACATATCGTCAATCAACGTGCTACGCATCGAATCAATCGCTTCGACTGGTGTAGCGATCTTGCGCAAACGTTCATCAGGAAATTCAAGAATCGTCAAAATACTCACAACTGTCTTCTTACCTTATTCTAAAAAAAATATCATTTTATCTGATTTAACCTAAACTTTGAACGAACCGACCTAAAAACGCAATTGATTACCCTTATAGATTAACCGTTCCTCACAAAACGCCTAGACCACACCTCATTATCATGACCTCCAATCACAACATTAAATTCTGGTGCGCGCTCCTACGCACCCCTAAAATTGGCTGTCATACCTTCAACAAATTACTTTTAAAAACCACGCCCGAAGAATTATTTAACCATTCATCGAAAGACTTACGACGCTGGGGGCTCCATCCTTTAAGCATCCAAGCACTTCAAAATCCTAACTGGACTGATGTTCAAAAAGACTTGGACTGGTTAAATCAAGACGACCAGCACCACTTAATAACCCTCAAAGACCCACAATATCCGCCACTACTTAAAGAAATCACTACTCCGCCGCCATTACTCTTTATTCATGGCAACCCTAAATCACTATGCCCCCCTCAATTGGCCATTGTCGGCAGTCGTAACCCATCGATTACCGGTTTAGAAACGGCACATCAATTTTCAAACTCACTGGCACGACTAGGATTCACCATAACCAGCGGACTAGCTCTCGGCATCGACGGTGCTTGCCACGAAGGTGCACTCAGCGCTCAAAAAGAAACCATCGCGGTTATGGGAACAGGACTGGATCGTATTTACCCCGCACGACACCATGCTCTTGCTAAGAAAATAACAAAACTAGGCGCACTGGTCTCTGAATTTCCTATTGGCACACCAGCCAAGGCCCACAACTTCCCGCAAAGAAATCGCATCATTAGTGGTTTATGTTCAGGACTTTTAGTTATTGAAGCAACAAAACGCAGTGGTTCACTAATAACCGCTAAAATGGCTCTTGAACAAAATCGAGAAGTTTTTGCCATTCCTGGTGCAATTAACAACCCATTAGCACAAGGTTGTAACGCACTCATTCAAGAAGGCGCTAAGTTAACGACCCACTACCAAGATATTCTAGAAGAATTTAATATCCTTCCAGATTCTACCCAAAACACTTCCCCTCAACCCGCCTTCGACACGCTTTCTATCAGTCAAAAAAATATTTTAGACGCCGTACAATTTAATCCCACTGCGATTGATAATATTGTCGAACACACCCAACACCCGACCCATTTAATTCTATCAACTTTATTACAATTGGAAATATTAGGCTTCATTTCATCAGAGAATGGATTCTATACCCGTCTAAAATAACTGGAACGTACTAACAAAAACCGTGTCATAATGCAGCCATGAAAGAAAATATCTTTGAAGTTTTAATGTATTTATTTGAGAACTATCTAGAAGAAGTCGACGACGCTTTAACCAATTCAAACAAAATAAGAGATGAATTGCTTACCGCGGGCTTCGAACAAAAAGAGGTAGACAAAGCCTTTGAATGGCTAGAATCTCTGTGCGCAGAAAATACAGTTCATTGCCCAACAAGCTCTTCTTTTCGAGTCTTTAGCACACAAGAAGTCGCCCGTTTAGACACTGAGTGTCGTAATTTTATTATTTTTCTAGAACATTCTGGGATTCTGTCTTCAACTAACCGTGAATTAGTAATAGATCGATTAATCGCACTTGATAATGAAGACATTTCATTAAAAAAATTACAATGGGTCGCGCTCATGGTCTTGCTGAGTCAACCCGATGAAGAAGCCGCCTTTACCCGGATGGAAAACATAATTTACGAAGATAGCTCTCCCTATTTGCACTAAAAGCTTGGTGGGGAACCACACAAAAACTTTTGTGTTTCCTCAAAAGTCACTGGACTTTACCCCTTTGAGTTCTTTATTATTCAAAAAACAAACAACGGTCCATACAGATTATACCCATGAGCAATAATCTCGTCATCGTAGAGTCACCGGCAAAAGCCAAAACAATAGAAAAATATTTAGGTAAGGATTTTCATGTCCTCGCCTCCTATGGGCATCTTCGTGACCTCATTCCTAAAGAAGGTGCTGTTGATACTCAAAATGACTTTGCAATGAAATATGAGGTCATAGAAAGAAATCAACGACACGCCCAAGAAATATCTAAAGCTGCCCGCAAAGCAGATGCACTCTACCTGGCCACTGACCCCGATCGCGAAGGCGAGGCCATTGCTTGGCACCTGCTAGAACTGCTACAAAATAAAAAAATCATCAAAGAAAAGCCCGTCCACCGCATAATTTTTCATGAAATAACCAAAAAAGCAGTCACTGAGGCGGTAGCAACGCCTCAAAAATTATCAATAAACATGGTTAATGCGCAACAAGCACGACGCGCCCTAGATTATTTAGTGGGTTTCAACCTATCTCCGTTGTTGTGGAAAAAAATCCGCCGTGGGCTGTCTGCTGGACGCGTACAAAGTCCAGCGTTACGCATGATTGTTGAACGAGAGCTAGATATTGAAAAGTTTGTAAGCCGAGAATACTGGTCTGCAAATGCGGCTATAACCAGCGACACACAAGCATTTAAGGCCAAGCTTACCCGCTTCAACGATAACAAAATCACTCAATTTAGCATCGAAAACGAAGCACAAGCTCAAGATATTCAAACAACCATCCTCCAAGAGGCCAACGGCCAATTATTAATTGACACCGTTGAAAAGAAAAAACGCAAACGTAACCCAGCGCCACCCTTCATCACCTCAACACTGCAACAAGAAGCCGCACGAAAGCTAGGTTTCACCACCAAAAGAACCATGATGATTGCCCAACAATTGTATGAAGGTGTTTCTCTACAGGGTGAATCTATTGGTTTAATCAGCTATATGCGAACAGACTCTGTTAATTTAGCCACAGAGGCTGTGACTGAGATTCGTGAATTAATTAGCAACAAGTATGGCCCGAGTTTCGTGCCTAAACAACCGCGTCAATTTAAAACTAAATCTAAGAATGCTCAGGAGGCTCACGAAGCTATTAGACCCACTGAGTCGTCAAGAACACCCGACGCCATTAAAAACCACCTAACACCGGATCAAACCAAACTTTATTCCCTAATCTGGAAACGGACTGTTGCTTCGCAAATGATCCATGCCACAATCGACAGTGTCTACGCTGACTTATCTTGTGGTACGCAACACACCTTTCGAGCAAACGGCTCCACCATTGCGAACCCTGGATTCATGTCGGTCTATTTAGAAGGCACCGATGACACTAAAAAAGGCGACGACCAGGAATCATTCTTACCCCCCTTAACTGAAGGTGAATTTGTTCAATTAGACGGGATTATTCTCGGACAGCATTTTACTGAACCCCCGCCTCGGTTTGGTGAAGCCAGCTTGGTTAAAACGCTAGAAGAATATGGCATTGGACGTCCGTCTACCTATGCGTCTATTATTTCTACGTTACAAAACCGCGAATATGTCACCTTAGAAAAAAAGCGTTTCTACCCAACTGATGTTGGACGTATCGTTAATAAGTTTTTAACTGAACACTTCACCCAATATGTCGATTACCAGTTTACCGCTAACCTAGAAGACAATCTTGATGCCGTTGCTCGAGGTGAAAAAGAATGGATTCCGCTGATGCGAGAATTCTGGCAACCGTTCACCGACCTCATTCAAGATAAAGAAGAAAGCGTACAACGTAAAGACGTCACACAAGAAAGCCTAGACGAAAACTGCCCTGAATGTAATAAGCAATTATCTATTCGACTAGGTCGAAACGGTCGCTTTATCGGTTGTACTAATTACCCCGAGTGTTCTTATACCCGTAATTTAAATGATGATGCTCAATCAGCTGAACCGCAAATTATTGAAGGTCGTTCTTGCCCTAAATGTAAGCAAAACCTGATTATTAAAACCGGTCGATATGGAAAATTTATTGGCTGTAGCAGCTATCCTGACTGCAAACATATTGAACCCCTCGAAAAACCATTAGATACCAAAGTTCACTGCCCTAAATGCGAAAAAGGTAACATCCTTAAACGTAAATCAAGAAATGGTAAAGTTTTTTATTCCTGTGAAAAATACCCTAAATGTGACTACGCGATCTGGAATGCACCGGTCCAAGAAAACTGTCCAGAATGCAATTGGCCCGTACTCGCCTTAAAAACAACGAAAAGACGTGGCACAGAAAAAGTATGTCCCCAAAAAGAATGTAAATTTGCAACCCCTTATGAGGGAGACCCAGAAGATGCAGAAGGCCCTAAGAGTTAAGAGCTAATCTTATTTTTCAATCACTTAATGTCTAATTCTCTGTATAATTAGCTCTTTTTTATCATCGGGAGGTCTTGAATGACCGTGTTAATTGGAATTATCATGGGTTCAACATCGGACTGGGAGACCATGCAACATGCTGTGCAAATACTTGAGAAATTTAATATCCCTCATGACGTAGAGGTCGTATCGGCCCACAGAACCCCCGACAAACTTTTTGATTATGCTGAAACAGCTGAATCAAAAGGTATTGAAGTCATCATCGCAGGTGCAGGTGGTGCGGCTCATTTACCGGGAATGACGGCTGCAAAAACACATCTCCCCGTTCTCGGCGTCCCGATTCAATCCAAGGCATTAAATGGAATGGATTCTCTGCTATCGATTGCCCAAATGCCAGCAGGCATTCCTGTTGGAACGTTAGCTATTGGTAAAGCCGGAGCCATTAATGCCGCACTCTTAGCAACAGCAATACTTGCAAACAAATACCCTGATTACCGTACTGCTCTAAAAGCATACCGAACAGAACAAAGTCATACTGTCTTACAATCACCGGATCCTCGACGAGTACAATCATGAAAGTAGGTATTTTAGGGGGCGGACAATTAGCTCGGATGATAGCGCTAGCTGGCTACCCACTCGGACTTGACTTCGTTATCATTGACCCCAGTAATGTTGCAGGAGCTATTGGCTTAGCAGACCATCTACACGGCGCCTACGATGACAAAGTCCTGCTACAAGAATTAGCACGCCAAACCGATATTGTGACCTACGAATTTGAAAATGTACCCGCCAACATTGCTCAATTCTTAGCACATCACACTCAAATTGCACCTTGTGATCGGGCGCTTGCAATTGCACAAGACCGCTTAATAGAAAAAAAGTTTTTTAATGACCTCAATATACCCACGACAAACTTTGCCGCAGTCAATTCGCTCAATGACCTTGAACAAGCCAGCAAAACCATTGGACTTCCCGCTATCCTAAAAAGTTGTCGAATGGGTTATGACGGTAAAGGTCAAGTACCACTACAAGGGTCTGACGACTTAGCCAACGCCTGGAATTCAATGCGCAACACTCCCTCTATCATTGAAGGGTTTGTCCCCTATACACGGGAAGTATCCATTATTGCCGCTCGTCGCCCTTCAGGCGAAACCGTCTATTATCCACTCTCAGAAAACAGTCATAGCCAGGGTATTTTAAGAGTATCACGTTGCTGTATCAATGATCCTAAGCAACAAGAAGCGGAACAATATCTTTCTCGTATTTTGGAAGAACTTGATTATGTTGGCGTCATCGCTTTAGAGCTTTTCGACGTTCAAGGACAACTGTTGGCCAATGAATTTGCTCCCCGTGTCCATAACTCTGGCCACTGGACTATAGAAGGCTCCGAAACCAGTCAATTTGAAAACCATCTACGAGCAATATTAGACTGGCCATTAGGCTCTACTCAATCAATCGGCTATTCCGGTATGGTGAATTTTATTGGCGGTCTGCCCCCAGCAGAACAAGTGTTAGCCATTAAAAATACACATCAGCATCTCTATGCTAAACAACCTCGCCCTGGCCGAAAAGTAGGTCATGCAACGGTTAGAACTAACGATCAGACCTTATTTGAATCATCTTTAAACAAGCTCATACAATTAGCAGAACAACACAGGCACTCAATTGGCGAATAAAGAAAATCAATAAAGGTTATTCAACCACGGACTTTTTTCACGTTCTAAGTATTAATTACTATGCCCTATATTTCATCCTTTAAAACACATCTCTTTACACAACACCTGCTCCAAGGTCAGGTAATTGCCTACCCAACCGAAGCTGTGTACGGTCTCGGTTGCGACCCGCTTAATGGTGAAGCCGTCACCCAATTGCTAACCCTTAAGCAACGCCCTATGGCAAAAGGACTTATCTTGATCGCCTCATCATTTGATCAACTCATCCCCTACCTTACGCTTGATGACAATGATCGCATTCAACAGATGTTATCGACTTGGCCCGGTCCAACCACCTGGGTTGTCCCAGCACAGCCTTGGGTCCCACCCTGGCTTCGCGGCGACCATTCCAGCTTAGCTGTCCGTGTTACAAGCCATCCTATAGCCGCCGCATTATGTAAAGCATTTAATGGCCCTATCGTTTCAACCAGCGCCAATATCAGCGACAAGCCCGCTGCAAAAACGCCCGTAGCCGTCAAAAAACAATTAGGCCTTTCTGTTCCTATTTTCACCGGTGACCTCAGCAAACTACAACAAGTCACCCCTATCTACGACCTGATAACTGGACAACAATTTCGTTAAACAATCGACCATTGAGAGCCTCTTTCACAGCTAAAACATCACTCCCAATAACGATAAGTCAATTCACACTCAGGCCCATCTGTTGTCATCGCCGCACTTAACCCTAAAGGAACATTCAGATCAGTCACTCGCCAGTCCGAGGGTTGACCACAATTATTAGGAACACTCAACACCTTAACAGGTGCCTGAATTGACATCTCACACAACTTAAGCCCTAAAGAAATACCCCGCCCCACGGCCTTTACAAAAGACTCCTTACGAGTCCAAATACGATAAAACATGACCTTTTTATCCTCAGAATCTAATTGTTGCCACTGCGTTAATTCTGAGTTAGAAAAACATTTTTCAGCCAAAGCGCCTAAATTATTCCGTTCACGACAAACCTCTATATCTACACCAATTTGGCGCTGACACCCTAAAGCAATTACCAAGTGATCACCGGTATGTGATAAATTAAATGCAACAGGGTCACCCTTTCTTTGCCGTACATAGGGCTTACCAAAAGGGCCTTGGAACAATTCAACAGCCGCACAATTAACGGCCATATAGTCCGCCAGCACTTGTCTTAAGATAGCTCTCGAAATAACAAACCGTTGCCGAACCTTAATCACCTTAAGACTTTCTGCCCGACACCTCTCACCCGGTGACAACAAGGCCCAACTTTTCGAATAATCACCCTGAGTCAAATCTGCAAACCATAGTTGAATAATTGATTTTTCCATACCGTTTATTTCACCAAAGCTAAACCTTCACCACGAGAATCACTCGCCGCTGTCATAACCTGTTTATCCTTCTGCCATGACACCGCCTGCATATCACCATAATGCTTACTGGTTTCTTCCAAACGGTGCCCACGTAGCTGCAGTGCTTTAATCTCAGCTAACGTCAGCGCACCGGGTTCATACTGCACCTGATCAGGTAAATATTGATGATGAAAACGCGGCGCATCAACCATTGCCTGAACGTCAGCGCCTTGAGTCAGTTCTAAAATGGCCACGACAAGCATCGAAATAATACGACTCCCTCCGGGCGTACCTAAAGCGACAATACGCTGCTCATCCTCAACAAATGTCGGCGTCATACTCGATAACATTCGTTTACCTGCACCAATTGAGTTTGCTTCTCCACCGGTTAAGCCATAGCCATTAACAGCCCCTATACGGCTCACAAAATCATCCATCTCATTATTTAATACCACACCCGTTCCCGGCGCCACAAATCCAGAACCAAATGGAAAATTTATACTTAATGTTGCTGCGACGCGGTTACCGTCATGATCCATAATTGAAAAATGCGTTGTATCTTCCCCACCGGCTTGACCTGCTAACGGTCCATTTAAAAAAACACTCGGTAGTGCTTGGTCAAATTGTATCGATACTCTCAATCCAGCTGCATAATCAATACTTAATAATTGCTCGACTGGAATCTGAACAAAATCAGGATCACCCAAATAAACAGCCCGATCTCTGTAAGCTCTTCGCATCGCCTCAATAATTAAATGTTTTCGTAGATCAGATGTCATTATTTCTAATGGATAGCCGGATAAAATATTGAGCACTTCAAGCAAAACAATTCCACCAGAAGACGGCGGTGCTGCACTGATTATTTTAACGCCTCGATAGCGTCCAACTACCGGCTTACGCTCAACAACGTGATAGGCGTCTAAATCAGCTTGAGTCCAAATTCCCCCGCCCGCCTGAACACCATTGACCAGTAAGCTTGCTACTTCACCTTGATAAAATCCAGCCCAGCCAAAAGTCGACAACAACCGCAGGGTTCGCGCCAAATCCTTTTGCCGTAACAAAAAACCAGCTGCCGGTATTTGTCCTTGATCTTGGAAAATAGTCTGCAATGCGTTATTAACTGTCATCTGCCTGATTCGAAACTGCAATAGACGACGAAACCGTGGGCTAACCCTAAAACCTTGTTCCGCTAAATTAATTGCTGGCTGAAGTGTTACTGATAATGGTAAGCGCCCATAGTGCTCAGATAAATAAACCAATCCCGCAGGTAAACCCGGCACGCCAGCCGATAGCGGTCCCTGCGTTGAGGCACCCTTGATCACTTCGCCTTGTTCATTTTGGAACATCCTCTGATAAGCCGCTAGCGGTGCCTTTTCTCGGGCATCTATCATTACATCAACATTATCATCTGCCCGATGCAATAAAAAGAAACCACCTCCGCCCAACCCTGATCCTTGTGGTTCAACTACAGATAAAACCGAAGCAACCGTAATCGCCGCATCAAAAGCATTTCCTCCTGCATCTAAAATTGCCAGCCCTGCATGGGTAGCTAATGGATGTGCCGATGCTATCGCCATTGGCTTTGACTGGGCACAACTTATAGAATTGATTACGCCATAAATAACTAAAAGGACAGGAAGAATTACTGTCATAGATGATTTAAGTTGCCTAACAATTGAAGTAGCCATCACGCGTTAAATGCTATGTTAAAGTATCATTATTCTAACACCTTGAGTATCAACACAGATATGCCAAAAAAGAAACCCACTCTCGGCTTAATCGGTATTGGCTTAATGGGACACCCCATGGCTGTTAATTTTTTAGCTGCTGGTTACACCCTAAACGTTTGGAACCGAACAACCGATAAATGCCACTCTCTTGTAGCCGCTGGCGCCCATTTTCAAGCCACGGTTGGTCAACTCACTGAAGCCTCGGATATTATTTTATTATGTTTATCCGATACTGATGCTGTTAAATCTATCCTATGGGACAACAGCGGCATCCTCTCGCACGGTAATCACACTAAACAACTGATTGACTTATCCAGTATAGACCCAGAAGTAACCGTACAATTAGCCGATATGCTTAAAGAAAAAACCGGCATGAGTTGGGTCGATGCTCCTGTCTCAGGTGGTGTCAGTGGTGCTCAACAAGGGACATTAGCCATCATGGCCGGTGGAACACCCGCGGCCATAAAAACCGCACAAACTATTTTAAAACCCCTCTATTCACAATTCACCCACATGGGAGAAACAGGTTGCGGGCAAATAACCAAAATTTGTAACCAAATGATTGTGAGCTGTAATGTTCTAGTGATTGCTGAAATGATAGCACTCGCACAAAATGCGGGCGTTAATGCTGAGAAAATCCCAACTGCTCTGACGGGAGGCTTTGCCGACTCAAAACCCCTACAAATCGTTGGCCCTGAAATGGCTCAGCAATCCTTTGAACCGGTTAAGTGGCGCGTCAAAACACTCTTAAAAGACTTACGTTTGGCCAACAAACTGGCCAACCATTACAACAATGCTATACCGATGTCCAAACTTGCAGAAACACTGCTGGCACAACATGGAGAGCAAGGGTATCTTGAGCACGACCCCAGTACACTTATAAAACTATACCGTGATGATTAACCATGCCACATTTCGCTGCTAATCTTAGCTTATTATTCACCGAACTGAAATTCACCGAGCGCTTTAGCGCAGCCAAACAACATGGCTTTGATGCCATTGAAATACAATTTCCTTATCAGGAAACTGCGGATACCTTATTAAATCTGTTACATGAAAATGAACTTAAACTGATACTTTTTAATGTTGATGCTGATGACCTTCTTAACGGTGGAGAAGGGTTGGCCTGCGTACCGAGTAAGCAAGCGCAATTTCAAGAAGCCGTTGAAGAAGCTCAGCACTATGCCAAAATTTTGACGCCAGAATTCATTAACGTTTTACCCGGCCGAGCTCTCAATCTGGAGCACCACGAGCGTTACCTAGAACAATTCAATGAGAACCTTCACTTCGCTGTAACGCAATTCTCTGCTATTGGTGTAAAAACGGTTTTTGAAGCCATTAACACCCACGACCTTCCGGGATTTATCGTCTCGAGAACACAACATATGCTAGACATATTAGCCCAGATTAGGCACCCCAATCTCATGCTGCAGCTTGATATTTATCATATGTACCGTATGGGCGAGGATGTCTGCCACTTCATTAAAAAACACACCCCACTCATTGGTCATATTCAATTCGCTGATCACCCTGGACGCCATCAGCCCGGAACCGGTCTCATCGATTTTGTAGAACTCTTTGATACCCTTGATCACTCAACTTACCCAGGCTGGGTCGGTGCTGAATATCTGCCTCAAGGAACCACAGCAAGCAGCCTAGCGTGGTTAACAAGATTTTCTCACCGCTCTTAAGTAATCTTCAAAAACTTTTGGTAAAGCGTCTCTTCGTTCTCTTCATGCCCAGGGTCTTTATCAATACAGTCCACCGGGCAAACCTCAATACATTGTGGCAAATCGTGATGCCCCACACATTCTGTGCATAAAGCTGGATCTATAATATAAATCTCCTCACCCTGAGAAATAGCACCATTTGGACACTCCGGTTCACAAACATCACAATTAATACACTCATCATCAATAATTAAAGCCATTACTTTCCTTTTCTAAATTTCCCAACTAAAGCATTTTGCACATGCACCGGAACAAGTTTTGATACATCACCGCCTAATGCAGAACTTTCCTTAATCAAACTGGAAGATAAAAAACCATACTTCTCAGCCGGCGTTAAAAACAACGTCTCTAACTCTGGGGCCAAATGCCGATTCATACCCGCTAATTGAAATTCATATTCAAAATCAGAAACCGCTCGCAATCCTCGCAAAATAACACTGACCTCCTGTTCAAGCGCACAGGTCACTAACAACGAATCAAAACGAATCACATCAACACCTGTTAAGTGACCTACTGCTTCCTCCATAAGAGCAACACGCTCGTCAATACCAAATAATGGCTTTTTAGCCTGATTAAATGCGACTGCTACAACAACGCGCTCAAATAAAGAAGACGCCCGCACAATCAAATCCAAATGCCCATTGGTAACCGGATCAAAAGTACCGGGATATATTGCTGAAACCATTAAATACACTCAAAATCAAAAACAGAGCGACAATTTTAGCCTATAAGTAATCAAAAACGTAGTAAAACCATTATGGCTGAAACTGGAACAATTGATAATGCACATCACCGGCTTGCTTATCTTTCAATAACTGCCAATTATCGGGGATATCGGTCAGATCCCAAGACCGTTCTGTTTCAATATAAATCTTAGCCTGATCTTTTAACCATGCCCCTGCCGCCAGTTTCTGACACGTTACTTCGGCAAGACCTTGCCCAAAAGGGGGGTCTAAAAAAACTAAATCAAACACCCCGTGTTCTCTTTGTAAATACTGCTGAACGTCCATCTCAATAATTTCCAATTCCTGTGCAGCTAATTGCACTTTATTAGCCCTCAAACTCTGACAAGCACCGGCATCCTTCTCTATCTGAATAACCTTTCTCGCCCCCCGTGATAATGCTTCAATACCCAAGGCTCCACTACCCGCAAATAAATCCAAGCAACAACTACCGATAATGTCATGCTGCAACCAATTAAACAGGGTTTCCCGAATACGGACTGGCGTAGGCCGCAAACCCGGTGTATCAGAAAATGTTAATAGTCGACTGCGCCACTGACCTCCAATCACTCTGACCTTATTCGACATCTGTTAATCGCTTATCACCTACGGTAACTGTCGTGAGCGATTCAAGAACTATACGTCGCTCAAAGGCTTCCTTAATCTGCGCCGTTGTAACTGCTAAAACTTTTTCAGAATATAAGGTTAAATAATTGACTGGCAAATGATGAAAAGCAATCATTGAGATATATTTCAATAATTTCTTATTGGTATCAAATCGCATGGGAAAACCACCCGTTATATTTTTCTTTGCTGCTGTTAATTGAGCGTTCGAAGGCCCCTGCAACACAAAATCAGCCACTGTTTTATGCATCACGGATAGAGTCTCATCAAGTTGATCGTTACGGGTCTGGGCCCCCATAATAAAAGGTCCTTGTCGCGCCATCGGTGAGAAATAGCTGTAGGCACTGTAAGCCAGCCCTCTTTTTTCACGTACTTCTTCAAATAAAATGGAAACCAAACTTGCTCCACCCAAAATATGATTACCAACCACCAGCGGAAAATAATCTGCATCATTTCGATCAATTCCAAGCAACCCAGACAATACATGGGTCTGCTTAGAAGGATAATTAACATGAATATTCTGTCCGACCTGTGGACTGACTGCTCGCAATGCCGGTGCTTTTCTACCGCGATTGATCTTAGCGATTAATTGTTCCGATATTTTCCGCGCACGATCTTGAGTTAGATCACCCACAATCACAATGGTTGCATTCTCCGAGACATACCATTGGTTATGAAAAGCTTTAACATCATCAACATGCATTTTAGAAACCGCTGCTATTTCACCTAAAGTCGGATGTGCATAAGGGTGCTGTCCATATAATGCTTTGTAAAAGGCGTATTTAGCCAAAGCACCCGGAGACTCCTCACGCTGTTTTAAAGCGGTTAACACCCTATTCTTTTCACGATCAAAATCACGGCTAGTAAAGGTCGGTTGCGTTAACAACAATTCCAACGCGCCTAAGGCCGGATTTAATAACTCAGGGGTTGTTAATGAGCGTAAATCCAACCATGCCATATCAACGGAAATACCGGTACTCACAACCGCGCCCACACGCTCAAATTCTCCGGCTATCTCATCCGCATTAAATTCGCCTGCACCGGTTTCTAACAGTTGCGCCGTTAATGAAGCCAGTCCTGATTGTTCTGCCCCTGAATCGCGGGCACTGCCGGCATCAAACATAACCCTAATATCAACGAGCGGTAATCCTTGAGTCTTGACAAAAAAAACCGGGGTATGGGTAGTGGTCTGCCATTGTTCAATCACCACCCCAGCCTGTAATGAGGCGCATGAAATCATCCCTAAAACTAATACTACAGATTGCCTAATGGTCATGACTACCTCCTACCAACGCCTGCGCGCCAACTTCTGTACCCAATAATTGCGGTTCCAGAATAGCTACATTCAAATGTTCCGCAATAAGATATTTTTTAGCCACCGCCTGAATTTGTGCAGCTGTTATTTTATTAATCTGTTCAACATACTCATCAATTTTAGGCCACCCCAAACCCACCATCTCAAATAT